>ENA-UOJG01000319-UOJG01000319.1-human-gut-metagenome-genome-assembly--contig:-C47-NODE-319-length-71644-cov-19.124838_pt1 | contig 71644 bp, 70 predicted proteins | sample MGYA00242340_ERZ723887 | MGnify/ENA metagenome assembly ERZ723887 | reverse complement strand
TGCTGCTGGAATGCATTCGCAACGGAGACTACGTTGATCCGCGCGACGTGGAAAAGAACATGAAGCCCGGCAAGGCGCGGGATGAGATTCTGCGCGTTCTGCGTGAAAAGGGAATCCGCTGACGGGGGACGTTACGGTTCGATACGAAAAACGGAACCGCCCCATGCGGAGCGGTTCCGGAATGATCAGCGCCGGCGATCCAGCGTTTCGGCGTGGTTGTCGTAGCTGCATTCGAAACCACAGCGGTCACAGCGGTATACGTAGTGGTCTCGATTGTAGCCCTTCAGGGCAATCACCAGTTTCTCGAGGGAATTGGTGAGGAAGGGGTTATAGACCTCCCGCCAGCCGGAAATGTCCCTGCATTGCGGGCACCGTTTCGGGATGAACATGGCTTACTTATTGAAGTACCGTTCCAGCAGTCCTTTGAACGCGCGGCCATGTCTCGCTTCGTCCTTTGCCATTTCGTGCACGGTGTCGTGGATGGCGTCGAGGTTCAGGGCCTTGGCCTTCTTGGCGAGCTCGAACTTGCCGGCGGTGGCGCCGTTTTCGGCTTCCACGCGGACGCGGAGGTTCTCAGCGGTGGAGGGGGAGACGACCTCACCCAGCAGCTCGGCGAACTTGGCGGCGTGCTCGGCCTCTTCGAACGCGGCGGTCTTCCAGTATTCGGCGATCTCCGGGTAGCCTTCGCGGGCGGCGGCGCGGCTCATGGCCAGATACATGCCGACCTCGGTGCACTCGCCGTTGAAGTTGGCGCGCAGGCCTTCCTTGATCTCTTCGGGCGCGTCCTTGGCGATGCCGATGACGTGCTCGGTCGCCCATTCGGGGCCTTCGGTCTCAATGACTTCGACGAACTTCTCGCCGGGCGCCTTGCACAGGGGGCACTGGGTCGGGCGTTCCTCGGACACAACGATTTCTCCGCAGATGGCGCATTTCCACTTTCTCATTTGACTACGCTCCTTTTGTTTTTATGTTGATGGGGTTGCTCAGTAGTTCTCGGCCTTGATTTCGAAATAGCTCTGGGGATGGCTGCAAACGGGGCATACCTGCGGGGCGGCTTTGCCGATGACGATGTGACCGCAATTGCCGCACTGCCACACGCAGTCCTCGTCGCGGGAGAAGACCAGCTTGCCGTTCACGTTTTCGAGCAGCTTCAGATAGCGCTCCTCGTGGCTCTTCTCGATCGCGCCCACCGCGTCGAACAGATAGGCGATGTGCTCGAAGCCCTCTTCGCGCGCCACCTTCGCAAAGCCCGCGTACATGTCCGTCCACTCAAAGTTCTCGCCCGCCGCCGCGTCGGCCAGATTTTCCTCGGTGGAGGGAATCTGCCCGCCGTGCAGAAGCTTGAACCAGATTTTCGCGTGCTCGCGCTCGTTTTCCGCCGTTTCAAGGAAGAGATCGGCAATCTGCTCGTAGCCGTCCTTGCGAGCTTTGGACGCGTAGTAGGTGTACTTGTTGCGCGCCTGACTTTCGCCGGCGAAGGCGGCCATCAGATTGGCTTCGGTTCTGGATCCCTTCAGTTCCACGTTTTATTCCTCCTTCAAAGCCTTGTTATCCTGAATACGGGCGCGGCACTCCGGACATACATCATGAATGCACAGCTCGTAGCAGAAGTCGTCGGTTTTCAGATGCGAACGCAGGTAGGCGCGCAGGTCGCCGGTTTCTACGTCCCGCATTTTTCCGCACACGCGGCAGATGGCGTGCTCGTGCGGCACGAGCGTGGGGTCGAAGCGATCCTTGTCGTCCGATACGGTGATGCGCCGAATCTCGCCGTGATCCGCCAGATAGTTGAGATTGCGGTACACCGTGGCCAGACCGATTTCCGACATCTCCTCGCGCGCCGCGCGGAAGATTTCCTCCGCCGTGCCGTGCGCATAGCCGGAACGCAGTAGCGCTTTGATCAGGGTTCGCTGTCGACTCATGCCGTCCTCCGAATGAGAATGAGAACCAATTTCAAATATAGTATAGCGCCGGGGAGCCCGCTTGTCAAGCCCTGTTTCTGTTAAGAGTTTGGTGCGGCTTCCTACCCTGGACACGAGCAGGGTTCTATGGTACAATCTACAGTATACGCGGAAAGAGGGGATTTCTATGCAAATGCCGGAGCGTGCGCGGATTCGCGCATTGAAGGAAGAGGTTATCAAGCGCATTGAGGAAGCCAACGTGCGCAATTTCCCGGGCTGCGAGGGGAAGCTGTTTCTGATTTCGACGGCCTATCCGGGCGTGTGGCTGGAGCATGCCTATGACGCGGTGAGCTACGCGAACTACACGCCGGAGGGGCGGCAGGTGCTGGCGGGCGAGATGCGGCTGTTTCTGGATCGCCAACGGGAAGACGGCCAGCTGCCCTGCTATGTGCTGGACGAGACCATCGCGCCGCAGAAGGGCTATAAGACGATGATCGGCTTCGGGCAGATTCAGGAATGCGTGTCGTTCACGGCGCTGTGTCTGGAAGCGGCGGAAATGCTGGGCGACGAGGCGTTCTTGGCGGAAGCCTACGAAAAATGCGCCCGCTGGGAAGGCTGGCTGGTGCGCAACCGCATGATCACGCAGAACGAGCTCGTCGAAACCTTCTGCGTGTACGACACGGGGCACGACAACAGCGCCCGCCTGACCGGCATTCCGAACGGCTGCCCGGGCGAGTACGCGGCGAACAGGCCGGACGTGAAGGAGCTGCCGCTGCTTTCGCCGGACGTGAACGCCGTGTTCTTCGGCACGCGCATGGCGCTTTCGAAAATGGCGGAGCGGCTCGGCCGAAACGAGGAAGCGCGCATTTGGCGGGAAAAGGCGGAGAACGTGCGCGCGGCGATCCTGCGGCGGCTGTACGATCCCGAAACCGATTATTTCTATGACGTGGACGCGCAGGGGCGCATGCGGAAGTACCTGTCCATCTCCGCGATGAGCCTGTATCAGGAGCACGTGCTGGAAGGCGACGCGGCGGAGTGTATATATAGGAAGCATTTCCGCAATCCCGCGGAGTTCTGGACGGCGTTTCCGTTCCCGTCGCTGGCGGCGAACGATCCCGCGTTCCGCAAAACGCGCACCGGAAACGACTGGGGCTATTATTCGGAGGGGCTGACCGCGCTGCGCGCGCTTCGCTGGATGGACGATTACGGGAAGAGCGACGACCTGAACGAGCTGCTATCTCGCTGGGTCATGGCGCTGGCGAACGCGGAAAACAGCCGCTTCGCGCAGGAAATCGATCCGCTGACCGGCGAACCGGCGCAGGTTTCCGAGTGGTATTCCAGCGCGATGCTTTTGTTCCTGCACGGCGTGAAGCGGCTGGGGCTGGCCTGACGTGGCGGCGCTGATCGTGCTCCGGGGCAATTCCGGCAGCGGAAAGACGACGGTGGCGAAGGCGCTGCAAAGGCGGTTCGGGCGCGGAACGCTTGTGATTTCGCAGGATGATGTGCGGCGGAACATGCTCTGGGTTCACGACGAGCCCGGCAACGCGGCGATTCCGCTGCTGACGGCGCTGGTGGAATACGGCCACGCGCACGCGGACGTGACGATTTTGGAGGGCATTCTCTACGCCGACCGCTATCAGGAGGTGTTTGCCCGCGCCCGGCAGCTGTATGGAACGGAAATCTTCGCCTACTATTTCGACCTGCCCTTCGAGGAGACGCTCGAAAGACACCAGACCAAACCTAACCGCGGCGAGTTCGGCGAGGAAGCCATGCGCCGCTGGTGGCGGGAAAAGGATTATTCGAACATCCTTGAGGAAACGCCCATCGGGCGGGAGATGAAGAGGGAGGAAATCGTGGAAACGATCTTCCGCGCCGTTCGGAAAAACGCATAGAATACGCGGCCGTGAGCTTGAAAAAAGCGTCACGGCCGCGCGATTTTATGGGCGAATCAGCCGTCCGGAGAAGAGGTTGGTTGCGTGCAGCGCGAATTCTTTTTCGGACAAGCAGCCGTCCGGATGACGCGTCGATTGCGTGTGGCGTGCACACGTTTTCTCGACTGTTCGAAGGGTACAGCGGTTTTGTACAGCGTGAGCGTGATTTCTTCCGGACGAACAGCCTTCTGGAGGACGAGCCGATTCAGTGCGGCGCGCGTTTCCTTACGGACGAATCAGCCGTCCGGAGGGAGCGCCGGTCAAAGCGTCGGAGAGGATACGCGCCTGACCGTTTATGTACAGCGCGCGAACGCCCTGCGCGGGCCGGGTGGGCGACGAATAGGTGGCGCAGTCGCGGAACGCGTCGGGCTCGAATGCGAGCACGTCGGCGAAGCCGCCCGCGGCGAGCGTACCGCGCCCCTTGAGCCCCAGCCGTTCGGCGGGCATGCGGGTCATCTTGCGAATGGCTTCCTCCGGCGCAAGCACGTGGCGCGCGCGCACGAAATCCGTCCACAGGCGCGGCATTGCGCCGAACTTGCGGGGATGCGGCGTGTCGCTGTCCGCGTACAGTGCGTCGGAAATCACCGACGCGTAGGGCAGGCGCGCGACCGCGTCCACATCGTCCGGATGCATGGACAGGTTGATGATCGAGGTCTGTCCGGCTTCGTCGTACATCAGATAGGCGGCCAGTGCTTCTGCGTCGTCGAAGCCGAACTTCTGCGCCGCGTCCGTCACCGTGAGCCCGCAGAACTTGCGGTTGTGCTCACGGCACACGCCGGAGACGATGATGCGCTCCCAGCCGAGCGTGAGGGCGTAGTTGTCCCAGCCGTCGTAGCGCAGGCGGCTGAGCGCGCGGAATTCGTCCACGCCCTCCCGCGTGCCAAGCGCCTTCAGCGCGGCGGCCATATCGCCCTTCACAAAGGCGGGCGGCAGCATGGTGGTGAGCGCCGTGGAGCCGCCGGTGTAGGGGTAAAAGTCCACGGTCACGTCCTGCCCGTGCGCGCGCGCGGCTTCGATTTCGTCGATGGCGCGGAAGATTTCCTTCCTCCAGTTCTGCTTGCCGCAGGACTTGAAATGGCTGATTTCCAGCGGACATTCCGCTTCGCGCGCGATTTCGATCACCTCGCGCACGCTGGCGACAAGCCCATCGCCCTCGCCGCGGATGTGCGTCACCAGCGGCTTGCCCGTGCCGCGCAGGGGCGCGAGCATGGCGCGGTATTCGTCGCGCGTGGTGTAGTATTCGGGAAGGTACATGATTCCGGCGGAAATTCCCGCCGCGCCCGCGTCCAGCGCGTCCTGAAGCATGCCGCGCGCGGCGTTCAGCGCGCTTGATGACAGCGGAGCGTCCGAAAAGCCCGTCAGCGAAATGCGCACCGCGCCCAGACCGATCAGCGCCGCGAGGTTCATGCCCGGCGCGGAGTGTTCAAGGGCGTTCAGGTATTCGGGAAACTGGAAGCGGAACGATTCGGGATAGCGTCCCAGTATCGGCGCGTCGTTTTCGCGCTTTTCAGCCGCGAAAGCGCCGCCGTATGGCGCGAGCGAGAAGCCGCAGTTGCCGACGGCGGTGGTGGCGATGCCCTGACGCAGCTCGACAGCCATGTCGTCGCCCAGAAGCGGGCGCGCGTCCATGTGCCGGTGCATGTCCACAAAGGCCGGGCACACGACGCAGCCGGAAACGTCGATCACCTGTTCATCGGGAAGCGGCGAAAGCGCGCCGACGGCTTCGATTTTGTCGCCGTTCAGCCGCACGTCGCCCCGGTATGCGGGCGCGCCGGCGCCGTCCAGAATTTGCCCGCCGCGAAGGAGCGTTCTCATGAAAGCGCCTCCCTGTCCGGCTGCATATGCACGCGGTCGCGAGCCGCCACAGGCCAGAGATCGCACAAACGGCCGTCTGATACGACGTAGGCCGCATCGTACAGGCAGGTGGTCGGGCAAATATGCGTGGGAATCACGTACAGCACGCTGCCGATGGACGGGCGTTCGTGCTCGTGACCCGGGCGCATGCGGAACACCCAATGCTCCTCGCTGCTCAGCACGTCGTCGCAAAGCGCTTCATAGCTCGCAAGCTGTCCGCGTGCGCCGACGGGGTCGGCGGATACGGCCTTGTAGCCGGTGTCGAGCGTGAAAAGGCCGTCCGCCGGATGACTGATCACGCGCGTCAGCACGGCGGCGGCGGGCACGACCGGAATATCCGGGAAGGCGGCCGCATAGCCCGCGTCGGAGACGAACAGCGTGCCGGGCGACAGGAACACGCCGGGACGCCGCGCGTGGCAGGGGAAGGTGGGCGTTCCGCCCATGATCATGATGCCCACGTCGAGCCCATCCCGGATCAGCGCGTCGCGGACGGCGAAAACGGGCCGCGCGCAGGCGTCGGCGTGCGCAAGCCGCTCGTTCAGGCCGCGGTCATGAATGTGGCCATCATAGCAGTGCATGCCGCGCACGGAAACGCCGGGCAGCGCCGAAAGCGCGCGGTATGCGTCATACAGTCGTTCAGGCGCGATGCCGGTGCGGTTCATGCCCATGTTCACGTCCACGAGCACGGAGGCCGTCCGCTTCCGCGCGAGCGCCGCCTGTCCCAGAAGGGCGCATGCGTCGAGATCGTCGGCCAGCGCGTACAGATGAACGCGCGGAAATTCCTCCATCAGAGAAAGAAACCGCTCGACGTTCGGCCCAACGACCGGATACGCCCACAGGCAGTCCGTCGCGCCCGATTCGCAGGCGAGCCGCAGCTCCTGGCAGGTGGCGCACTTGAAGCGATGAATGCCCATGGACAGCTGTATTTTCAGCATCTGCGCCATCTTGTGCGTTTTGATGTGCGGCCAGAGACGCTCCGGGTCGCCGGCCATCTGAACGGTGAGATGCGTGTTGGCCTCGATCGGATCCCTGTAGTAGATCAGCGCCGGGGAGGGAATCGCGTCCTCGCCGGTAAAATGATAGTTCATGATGCGCTCCTCAGATTTCAAAGATGAACTCGATTTCCACGGCAATGTTGCCCGGAAGCTCGTTCACGCCAATGGCCGAGCGCGCGCCCACGCCCGCGTCCTCGCCCATCACGTCCATGAAGAAGCGGGAAGCGCCGTCGATGACCTTGGGCTGCGCGTTGAAGCCCGGCGCGCTGGCGACAAAACCCAGCGTCTTGACAAGGGACTTCAGCCGGTTCAGATCGCCCAGATAATCCTCCAGCACCGCCAGACAGTTCAGCGCGCACATCCGCGCCGCGTCCTGTCCCTCTTCCAGCGTGCGCTCCATGCCCACATGCCCGACCACCGCCGGCACGCCCTTCACCGTCGCGCCCTGACCGGAAACATACAGCAGATTGCCAATTTGCTTCACCGGCTTGTAAATGCCGCCGCGTGGGGGCAGCGAAGGTAGCGAATAACCCAGTTCCTTGAGCTTTCCATAAATATCCATCGTATAAAACCCTCCATCTATATAAAATACTCTGTCCCCAGTATACCCCCTCCCCGCCGCCGCGTCAATGGAAAAAACGGCGGAAAATTTGCAGAGAAGGACTCATGTGGACGAAGCCCGTTCCCGGGACGTGCGCGTAATAGCGTCAAGAAAGCATGCAGCTGCGGAGGAAAGCTCGGCATCCGCAGAATGGATCAGGGCCGTATGCGTATAAAGCAGTTCGCAGTCGATGGCGCATACGTGCAGGGCAGGGTCGGGGAAAAGGCGCGTTACGTTGAGCGGCACGAGGCCGGTTCCCAGTCCCGCGCGCGCCCAGGTAAGCGTGGTTCGCGCGTCGTCGTTTATGCAGGCGATTTCCGGCGCGAAACCGGCTTCCGCGCAGACCTCGTGGAACAGACGCTCGAACCTTCGATACAGGATAAAAGGCCGGTTGGCCAGCGACGCCAGCGGCAGGGAATTCGACGAAAACGGCTCCAGCGAAACGGCGGCCATCGGCTCGCCCTCCAGCAGGTGAACGCGCAGCCCCTCGCAGTCAAAGGGCGTGCGGACGATGGCTATATCGATCAGCCCGGCCTGCAGCATCGGCCGAAGGGCATAGGTATTTCGGTCAAAGATTTCGAAGCGAATTGAAGGAAAGCGCGCGCGGAAGGCGCGGATGTCGCTGGTGAGAAGCGCGTATCCGCCGGAGGAGACGACGCCCAGACGGATGACGCCCTTGACACCGGAGCGATATTGCAGCATTTCCTGTTCGGACGCGTGTACGACGGAGAGAATCTGTACGGCGCGGCGGTACAGGGCGTGTCCGGCGGCTGTGGGGCAGAGCGCGGAGGATTTTCGCTCAAACAGAGGAACACCGAGCTCCGCTTCAAAGGCGCGCAGCTGATTGCTCAGCGCCGGCTGCGCGATAAACAGACGCCGCGCGGCGGCGGACACGCTGCCGTCTTCGTAGATCGCCTTGAAATTCTCAAGCCTTGTCAGGTTCATGGGCTCGCCTCACTTTGAAATGTTATAGGGGGTATTTCGCTTTGGTATTTGTGTGTGCGTGGGTTTTGCCGTATAATCGGGTTTATACGAGAGGAGGATGCCTATGCAGATTCTGTGGACGCTGTATCGCGCCTTTTTCATGATTGGCGCACTGACCTTCGGCGGCGGTTACGCTATGCTGCCCATGCTGGAACGGGAAATCGTCGCCAAGCATAAGTGGGCGACGCAGGAGGAAATTCTGGACTACTTTGCCATTGGCCAATGCACGCCGGGCATTATCGCGGTGAACACGGCGACGTTCGTAGGGTACAAGCAAAAGGGAATCATCGGAGGAATCGTCGCTACGCTGGGCGTCGTCTCGCCGTCGATCGTCATCATTATGGTAATCGCCGCGGTGCTTACAAATTTCATGGATGTCGTCTGGGTGCAGCATGCCTTTGCGGGAATCCGTGTTGCGGTCTGCGCGCTGATCGTCGCCAGCGTGATCAAGCTTGCGAAATCCAACGTCAAGGCATGGTGGCACATTGCGCTGGCAGTCGCCGCGTTTGTGCTCGTCGGACTGTGCGGCTTCTCGCCGGTGTATATCGTGGTCGGCTGTGCGCTGGCCAGCGTTGTGCTTGGAAGGAGATGTGAAAAGCATGAGTAAGCTGCTCCTTATGTGTCTGGAGTTCTTCAAAACCGGCCTGTTCGCCGTCGGCGGAGGGCTTGCCGCGCTCCCGTTCCTTGCGCAGATTCAGCAGAAGTACCAGTGGTTTACCGCGGAGGAACTGGCCAACATGATCGCGGTGTCGGAATCTACGCCGGGCCCGATTGGCGTGAACATGGCCACGTATGTCGGCTTTACCTCGTTGGGCGTCGTCGGCGGAATCCTCGCGACGCTGAGCCTCGTATTGCCCTCCCTGATCGTAATCATGGCGATTGCACGTGCGCTGGACAAATACCGTGAAAACAAATGGATTCAGGGCATGTTCAGTTTCATGCGCCCCGCGGTTACAGGCCTGATCGCGGCCGCGGCCTTCTCCGTGATTCGGGTTGCGCTGTTCCGAAAGGCGGATTCGCTGCTCGCGTCCGTCGATTGGATCGCCGTAGCGCTGTTCGCCGTGCTGCTTGTGCTGACGCAGGTGAAACGGCTTAAAAAGATTCATCCGGCAGCCTATATCGGCGTGGGCGCGGTAATCGGCGTGATTCTGAGCATGTAACATGCACAAAATTCGGATACAATCAAAGCCGGCGGAGAAAACGCCGGCTTTGTGCTGTATCCGCGTCAGAGGAGAGAAGCGGCTTCGGCATCCAGCAGCCATGTGACGTTCGGATGCAGCTGAAGGATGGAGGCGGGAATGCGCTCGTCGGGCGCGTGATGGAGAGAATCATATACAGCGCGAGCCTTTGCCGTTCCGGTGGCGATTACAAGCAGCTCCGGAATCTGCATGATGCTCTTCAGACCCAGCGTAACGCCGCAGCGCGGCAGCTTTTCGATTTCGAGCGCGTATTTGCGGTGGAGCATCTGCCGGGTATCCTCCGGAAGCTGAACCGCGTGTGCGGGACTGCAGAATGGCGTTCCGGGACGGCAGAATCCAAGGTGGGCGTCCGCGCCGATGCCGAGAAGCTGTGTCTGTATGCCGCCGAGCGAAGTCAGTCGTTCTTCGTAGGCCTGCGCCACCGCGTCCGGAGTGCCGGGGAAGGCTTCGGGCAGGATGAGCTGCTCGCTGCGCAGATGGAGCGGCACCTGCAGCTGCGCACGGATGCGGGCGGAGCAGGACGCTGGATGGTCTCCTTCGATGCCTGCGTAATCGTCCAGTGCGCAGATGCGGATTTTGGAGGTGTCAAAGGGCGCTGTCTCATAAAGGGCGGCAACCAGCGCGTATACGGCCCTTGTGGTATCGCCGGTTGCGACGCCGGTCAGCACGCCGTCAAACGCGGCGCGCCGGATAAAGTGCCACGCGGCCTTGGCGTTTACCTGAGCGGCCGTCTGAAGGATTTCAATTTTCATGCTCAAGGTTCCTCCTGAGATGCAGTCTGTCGGCGGAAGCGGCGAGGGCAGTGCGCCAGTCACCCTGTCCAATTTGGAACAGCCCCATTGCGGCGCCGCCAACCACGGGTTCATAAATGGCCTCGCGCAGCACGGCGTTGGGTGCGTGAACGCGGAACAGATTGCGGATGACGCGATACGGAATGGCAGGCACGCCCTTGAATACGCTGCCGGACAGAATGACCTCTATCGGCGCGCTTCGGGATAACCCCAGTGCGTCGATCATGCACAGCGTAATTTCACCCCAGCGCCGCGCGAAGGTTTCAAGGATGGAGATGGCGACCGCGTCTCCTTCTCCGGCGGCCTCAAAGACAAGGGGACACAGCCTGCTCGGCTCTACGGTCTTTTTGCGATACCGAAGGAGGAGCAGCTCGTCCACGTCTTTTGCGTGAGCGAAGGCGAGAAATTTCTGCGTAAGCGACGTCGGGGTGCGGAGCCCGATGGCGGCGTCGAATACGTGCTGAAGAGCATCCTGTCCGATCGAGGAGCCGCCCTGATAATAGCCGTTGCAGTAATTTCCGAATATGTGCGCGTGTCCCGCTTCGTCTGCGCCGCCAACGGCGAGACCGGTGCCGACACAGCATACCACGGCGGGCGCATGGAAGGTTCCGCCCCACAGCGCGCCCATGCAATCGTTGTTCACGAAGACATTTTCCGGACGCAGGCCGAAGTGCGCCGAAATGGCGGATTGCAAAAGGGCTTCCTCATAGGGATAGTCGATGCCGGTTATACCGCCGGAGGCCCATTCGATGTCCGCGAATGCATGCCCGGCGTTCGAAAGCGCCTGCGCACAGGCTTCATGCATGCGCCCGAGCGCGGCGTCCATGCCGTATACCGTGTGCAGACTGCCGGGCGCGCTGCCGGTTCCGAGAATCTCGCCGCTTTGAGTGACGACGATGGCGTGCGTTTTTGTGCTGCCCTGATCTAGGCCGAGAAGCAGTGACATATCAGCTCTCCTTGAAGAAGTTCGGGAGGAACTCGCGATTGGCTTCAAGAAGCGCGTTCAGCAGAGGAAGCGCGCGATCTGCGTCCCGTACCAGCGGATGCGCGACCAGTGCCGCCAGCGCGAGGTCGCGATTGCCGGTAACGGCGGCTTCAATGGCGAGCTGTTCGTAGTTCTTTACCGCACACACCAATCCCCAGACGGTTTTGGGGAAATTCGGCTGCGGAAGCGGCTTGATGCCCGCGGCATTCACGATGCAGGCGGTTTCAATCACGGCGTCGTTCGGCAGGCAGGCGACGGTTCCCTGATTGGGCACGTTGCAGACCATCCAGCGGTCGACGCCTGTGTAAAGGGCTTCCAGCACGCCGATGGCAACCTGAGAATATCCCCCGCCGCCGCGCAGCTTCAGTTCCGCGGGTTCATCGTCGCAGGCGGGGTTGGCATATGCGTCATAGATGACCTTCTCAAGCTCAAGCACGCGCTCCCCGCGGGTTTTCTCGGCGGTGGTGATGTCATTATAGCGCTTCTGCGTGCGGAAGTAGTATTGCAGATAGCTGGAGGGGAACAGTTTCAGCGCGCGAATCAGCGGCTCAGTGGCTTCGTCATAGCGGCTTTCCAGCGTTTTCTGCAAGAGCTCTTCCGATACGGGTTTTCCATGAATGGTAAAGTTGTAGGCAAAGTTCAGGTGATTGAGACCGAAGAAGTCGTAGCGAATTTCTTCTTCCCGCACGGAGGCAGCCTTGGCGAGCTGCTGCGCAGGACGAATGCCGCCGGCGCAGAGGCCTACCGAATGGATGCTGGAATACTTGCTGAGAGCCTCCGCGATCATGCCGGAGGGATTGGTATAGTTGATCATCCACGCGTCGGGGCACAGGCGCTCCATCGAGTGAGCGAGGGACAGCGCCACGGGAATCGTTCGGAGGGCTTTCATCATGCCGCCGGGGCCGGTCGTTTCCTGCCCGATGAAGCCCATGCTCAGCGGGATGCGCTCATCCTTCACGCGCGCCGCATTTCCGCCGACGCGGTATTGGGTAATGACGAAATCCGCGCCGGGGAGCGCCGTGTTCCAGTGCGCATGTGAGGTGATGCGGGCGTGAATGCCGATGCGCTTTGAAAAGCGTTCCAGGAAGGAGTGAATGATGGAAAGGCGTTTCGTGTCGATGTCCACCAGCGCGATCTCTTCTACAGGCAGAATCTCAGACTTGCCGGAGAGTTCTTTGAAAATCTCCGGGGAATAGGGGCTTCCTGCGCCGACGATGACGATTTTCATAAAATGTGTCCACCTCCATGTTATTCTCGTTACGCAGATTATATCGGAATCGCAAGGGGGAGTCAATGGAAAAAGCCCTTGCAATTTTGCAGAATCACACGCTCTCGTGCGTCGGGCTGGGCGTGGAGGGCACGGATGCGAGAATGCGCATGGTTACCTGCGTGCCCTGCCCGAGTGTGCTTTCAATGGACAGGCCGAAGGCTTCCCCATAGATCAGCGCCAGACGGAGGTTCACGTTCACCAAGCCGATGCCGTGGCGATAGGTTTTCGGCTGTTCCACGGGTGAGCCGCTATTTTGGAAGGCGAGGTTCAGGCGCTCGAGGGTCTGCGGGTCAATGCCAGCGCCGTCGTCGGAGACGGTAAAGACCAGATGAGAATCCTGCATGGCCAGCCGCATCACGACGTTCAGCTTTCCGCTCGGCGGCATGCCGTGCTCGCAGGCGTTTTCGAGAATTGGCTGCAGCGCGAAGCGCGGAACGGACAGCTGCGCGGAGTCCTCCGGAAGCTGGTTTTCGACTGTGAAGCGCACGTCATAGCGCAGATGCATGAGCTGCATATAGTGGCTGATGAAGCTCAGTTCCTCGGAAAGCGGCCATGTAAGAGACCACTCTCTGAAGATCGGACGAAGGCACTCGGCCAGCTCAATCAGCATTTCAGCCACACGGTTGGCACCATTCAGTGTTGCGAGCCAGCGAATGGACGCAATGGAATTGTACAAAAAGTGTGGATTGATCTGGGATTGCAGCGTGCGCAGCTCAAGCTGCAGCTTCTCGTTGTGGTTGATCAGTTCCTTCCGGTGCAGCTCTTCGATGCTGGCGGCCATTTCATTGAACTGGCGGTTAATGGTGTCGAATTCGCGAATGTGGGTGCGGATGTGCAGGCGCGCGTCGAGACGGCTCTCCCGAAGGGCGGACATTTTTCGCGCGATTTCCGTGAACGGATGCAGGATCCGGCGCATCCACAGGGAATAGATGGTGCAGGAAAGAATCCAGATCAATGAGCTGATCCAGACGGTTTTGGCGGTAATCTGATTTACGGCGGCGGAATACTCCGACAAGGGGATCAGCTTGGTCAGCATCCAGCTGTCGTTGGAGGAGCGGCAGTAGATCATCTGATAGCGCTGTCCATCCATGGTGACCACGCGGCTGCCGCTGGGCTGGTCTTCACTTAGTTCGTCGGTGATGGAAAAGGTTCGCCCGACGAAGTCGCAGCCCTTTCCGGCGACATAGTGGCCATCCTTCCGCAGGAGCATAATCAGGCTGCTGTCGTCCGCAAGGGGCTGAATGAGCTCCATCAGCGCTTCTTCGCGGATGGACAGGAGAATGGAAAACGATTTTGCGCCCTGCGAACGGGGATAGGCGTAGGTCTGCACAGCCAAAATGGATAAGTTATTTCGGTAGTAGGAGGCGAATTCCAGCGGAATGGATTCAAGAAATTCCGTCTGCAGGTAGGAACCCGCAATGTGAAAGCTGGGCACGACGCCGCCGGAAATACTGTTGGCGACGGCGGCAAGCGTCTGGTTATTCTCGTTGAAGAAGACCCATTTGTCCAAGTGCCCGGAGGCATAGCCGTTTTCATCGATGAATACGATGCCGTTCGTGCTGTCTCCCTGTGCGGACAGGATATTTTCAATGACCTCGCGGAAGAGCTCTACCTGCTCAAGCGGTGTTGAATACGCACCGGTCAGATAATCGCGCACACCGGCAATCTGCGTAAGGGCGAGCGCGCTTTTGCGGGAGGAAGCCAGCATGCTTTCGATCTGCCGGATCGAATAGGAAAAGGCGGCGATCGTGGCATCCTCCTGCTGCCTTTTCAGCGTGGAGCCGTATTGCCGGGTTACAAGAAGTGTGAGCAGAAAGACCACTACGAAAATGAACAGGGTCGTGTAAACGATAAAGGTTTTGGACAGAGAGTACTTGTGCCGGAACGCTGCAAGCTTCATAGATTCCTCCAGCTGCTGGGCGACACGCCGAAACGCTTTTTGAAGCACCGGCTGAAATAGGCAATGTCGGTGTAGCCGCATTTCTGTGCAATTTCATTGATGTTGAATTCGCTGTTTTTCAAAAGGTCCTGCGCGCGCTTCAGGCGCAGGTCACCCAGCAGTTCTGCAAAGCGCATGCCGGTTTCCTTTTTCAGAAGGGTAGAAAAATATACGGGCGACAGGTTTACATGCGCGGCGACGCTGGTCAGAGACAGGTCGCTTTCCAGATTGTCCACCATGTATCCGACGGCGTCGCTCAGCAGATGCGTGTAAGGCGTGACCGGCGCACCGGCAAAGGCTAGAATCTGCTTGTCGATGATGCTCATCATGCTGCGCAGCGACTGTGCTTTGGAAAGGTAGTGGTGGCAGCAGGTAAGCTGGTCGGGCGTGATTTTCCGGTTGTTCTGCGCCAGCAAAACCGTGACTTCGTACAGGCACTTTAGAACCTCCGAGCGGGGCTGTCCCAGAGAACGATAGGCGTTTTGAACCGCGTTCAGGTAATCGGAATACAGCTTTGGATCGAGGCGAAGCTGAGAAGCGCAGACCTGCAAATGCTCGAACCAGCCGTTGATATCGCGGTCGGCAATCTCGCCGTTGTGATCGACCGAAAGCACGGGCGTGTCAAACAGATAGGCGCGCGAGCCCAGCGCGAGCACGCGCTCAAGATACACGGGCATGCTCTCTAAAGAGATTTCCTCCGTGGAGTAAACGAAGCGCAGGTGCTGTGAGAAGTTTTCCTTTATGTAATTGTATACGTCGTTCAGCGCCTGAATCGGCCCGTCGATGGAGTCGGACAGGAAGGTGTTCGTGAAGAAAATCAGACAGTGCTCGCTGATGAAATAGTTTGTTTCGCGGGTAAGTGAGAGCGCGTTTTCAATCAGATGGCAGACGCTTTTCAGCATCATCTGTTCCGTGGATACTACGTTCCGGTATACGGTCAGAAGGCCGGTGGGGGGAGGCAGAGGAATCCCTTCGCGCGTAAGGGAGGAAACCAGCTGCCGGTAGGTGACCGAATGAAGGGTCAGGTAGCGGGCGACGAGGTCGGCCAAAATCTGCGATCGATCCTGAGACCCGGTGGATTCGGTCACCTGCTCCAGACGGCTGAAATCATCCGTCGTCTTATCGAGGGCGTCGCGGATGTTATCCTGCGTCATGGTGGCTTTGATCAGGTAGGAGGAAATGTCGTATTGCATGGCCTCGTGCAGCGTGGCAAAATCCGTCATGCAGGAAATGACAATGATTCGGCAGGAACGGTCAAGCTCGCGGATCTTCTGAATCAGCGTAAGGCCGTCCATGCCCGGCATGCGTATGTCGGTGATAACGATATTGGGACGATGGCGCAAAAAGGCATAATATCCGTCGTTGCCGTTGCCAACTTCCGCCACCAGACGCATATTTCGCTTTTCCCAGTCGATTGAAACCGAAAGTCCCATGCGTACAAGCATTTCGTCTTCGACGATCATTACAGTCAGCATGGAAGATTCATCCTCCCCGTCCTTCTTCGCTGTGAACTGCTTGAAGTATAGCACACGCCTGCGGTGATTACAATGGAAATAGACATAAAATAATAGGTAGAATAAATAATAAACGGCTTAAAATTTGCATTATTGCGGAGGATTTGCACGTTTTGACGCTGAATAATCCAAATAAAGGAGCGCTCGAAGGACTGTGAATTGTGGGTTTGGATAAAAACCGAGTCGCAGAGAGCATAGACAATGCAGCCCGAAAGCAATAGAATGGAAATACGGAAACGCGGGGCGTTTCACGAAAGAACATAGAAAACGGGAGGTATTACCAACATGAAGGCAATTCTTACCAGGATACTGATCGCAGTCATGCTCCTCACGACGATTGCTGGTGTTCCCACGCTTGCCGAAGGCGAGAGAGAAACCATTTCAGTCGGATCGGCGTTCGTATTCCGCGACGGTTTCTTTGATGAGGACGTCGTGAAGGTGCTGAAGGACGCGCTGAACATCGAGATCAAGTACACGTTCTACGACGCGGACAAGTTCAGCCTGATGCTGGCGAGCAACGACCTTCCGGACATCGTTTGCACGACGCAGTCACATCTGGCGACGATTCTTGAAAATCACATGGCGTTGAACATCGACACCATGATCGATCAGACGGAATACATCGATTCCGAACAGTTTGCCGCGCGCAACGACGTTATGCGCGCCATGCTCGGCGGCGACGATCACGGGCTGTACTTCATTGCGCCCGGCCTTGGCCCGGAACGTGTGGGCGGCGGCAAGCTTCCTTCCCGCGGCTATGCGCTTCGCTGGGACTATTACAAAGAAGCCGGCTATCCGGCCGTTGAAAACGACGAGGATTATCTGAACGCGATGATCAAGATGGTGGAAAACCATCCGGAAACCGAGGACGGACAGAAAATCTACGGCATTGGCCTGCATAACAGACTGGATTTCTTCTACATTCGAGCCTGCTATCTTACCAGCGTCGGCCTGAATCCCTGGACGTTCAATGGTTATCAGTATATGGCCAGCTGGGACGACTGCATCCTGTATAACGGCTATGTCAATCCCGAGCGCTCTGCGTTCTGGACGGATATGAGCTTCTACAACAAGATGTACCGTGCAGGGCTGTTTGATCTGGATTCCTTCACGCAGACCGAGGAGGAGTACACGGCCAAGCTGCAGGCCGGTCGCTATGTCGGTGAGGTTTATAACTACAACACGCTGTATAACGCGCAGACGAAGCTGGATCCGGATACCATGGCGGGCATGGTGATCATCCCTTCCTCCGGTGCGTACGTGCACGCCAACAAGCTCAACATCATTGGTAACGCTCCTACGAACACCATCTTCATCTCGGCGAAAAGCAAGCACAAGGAAAAGGCAGTAGCTCTGCTGGACATGATGCACTCTCCGGAATACATCCGCACGCTCTATTCCGGCATTCAGGGCGTACACTGGGATTACGACGCCAACGGCAAACCCTATCTGTTTGACGAGACGATTCGCCTTCGCAGTGAGAACGGCGAGGAATGGCAGAAGACCGGCTTTGGCCGCAGCACCGTGGCACAGTGGAACATGGCGCAGCCCACGACCCGTTCCGCGAAGGATGGCTACAGCTACGAGCTGATGGAAGAAGCGGAATATCGTGCGCTGGGTATCGGCAAGATGTACGAGGATTACTGCGCATACTACAATGCGTCTTATCCGTCCGACGCCTGCATGCAGCGCGTGTATGCCGGCGAGGCCAAAGACCTGAGCGGCGACTATGCGCAGACGGTCGTATCCGGTATCACGGATATTCCCATGGACATCAAGCGCATCATGGACAATTGCAACGATATTCTGTACCGCAGCCTGGCCAAGCTGATTATGGCGGAAAGCGACGAGGAATTCGAAGCGCTTCGGGACGCGATCATTCAGGAGCTTGAGGACGCGGACGAAGAAACTGCCTGGGAATGGTGCGAAACCGAGTTTAACAAGGTGCGCGAAGTCATCCGTCCCATTTACGACGAGGCGCGCCAGGTATACGAAGCGAACTACCTCGGCAAATAACAACCGGAACCACTGCTGACCCGGCCCGGGCTGCAGCCATGGCCGCAGCCCGGGCGTGATTTGCACGATGGCGAAAGGAAGGATGAACATGCAAGTGACGAATGTGAAGCCGGCGATGCAGGGGAGAACGCGTTCCGGGGAGAAAAAAGCCTGGTCGTTGTTTTTCATGGCGCTTCCGCTGATGGCCCTTGTGGTATTATTTCGCTACATTCCGTTGTTCGGCTGGGTGCTGTCGCTGTTTGAGTACAAGCCGGGCACGCCGCTGTTTAAAAACACGTATGTAGGACTCAAGTACTTTCAGATGTTTTTTACCAGCAAGGACACTATTCGCGTTCTTGTGAATACGTTTGTATTTTCAGGTATATCGTTCTGCGCGCTGATTTTGCCGCTTTTGATGGCCGTGCTGCTGAATGAAATCGGCAGCGCCCGCTTCCGCAAGCTTTCCCAGACGATGACCACGCTTCCGCATTTCATTAGCTGGATCATCGTATATTCCATTGCATTCAATGTGTTCGGTTCCGAAGGATTGATCAATCAGGTGCGCGCGTTCTTCGGCGCGAAAGCCAGTCAGCTCGGCGTGCTCAACGACATGGACAGCGTATACTGGTTTCAGAGTCTTTTAACGATCTGGAAAACGCTGGGGTGGAACGCGATCATTTATATAGCCGCCATTACGGGCATCGATCAGCAGCTGTACGAGGCGGCGACCGTGGACGGCGCGGGCAAGTTCCGTTGTGCGTTGCACATCACCATTCCGTCTCTGATGCCCACGTTTATCGTTTTGATGCTTCTGTGCGTTTCGAACTTCATCAATGTCGGCATGGAGCAGTATTATGTGTTCAAAAACACCTTCGTATATGACCGTATCGAGGTGCTGGACGTATATACTTATCGAGTAGGCCTTCAGCTGTACGATTATTCATATGCGACCGCAATCGGTATTTTTAAATCCACGATCAGCGTTATCATGCTGTTTATCGCCAATACCGTGGCAAAGCTGGTGCGCGGTCAGGGCATTGTGTAAGGAGGGATGAAGTGATGAAGGTATCCGTATCGCGCCGGGTGTTTCTCGGATTCAATTATCTGTTCTTCGGACTGTTTATCCTTCTGTGCGTGTATCCGATATGGTACATATTCATTTCGTCGATCAGCTCCGGCTCCGGAGTGGGGCAGTTCTTTATTCCCCTGAATCCCACGTTCAGCAACTATTCCAAGGTTTTCAAGCTGGAGGGAATGGGCGTCGCGTTCCGCAATTCGCTGGTGCGAACCCTGCTCGGTACGGGTCTTACGGTGCTCGCCTGCATGTTTCTGGGCTTTCTGTTTACGAAGCAGGAGATGCCGTTTCGCAAGTCTCTGTACCGCATTCTGATTGTCACAATGTATGTTTCCGGCGGCCTGATTCCCACGTATCTCGTGTATCGCTCGTATGGAATGCTCAACAGCTTCAGCGTGTATATCCTTCCGACCATCGTGCAGGCGTACTACGTGATTCTGATCAAGACATTTCTGGAGCAGCTTCCGCCGTCGATTGAAGAAGCGGCCAAGATTGACGGCGCCGGTACATTCCGTATTTTCCTGCGGATCATTCTTCCGATGGCACAGCCGATCATTGCCACGATTGCGGTATACGCTGCCGTCGGACAGTGGAACGCATGGTTTGACAACCACATTTACACCTTCAACCGTCCGGAGCTGACGACGCTTCAGTACAAGCTGTATACCTATTTAAAGGAAGCGGAAATCCTCACACAGCAGCTGAAAATGTCCTCCGAGCTGGATACCGGCCTTATGGAGGCGCTGACGCCCAGAGGCGTGCGTATGACGGTTACGGTCATTACGGTGCTGCCGGTGTTGTTTGTGTATCCGTTCCTGCAGCGCTATTTCGTGAAGGGAATCATGATCGGCTCGGTGAAGGGCTAATCGGTATAAGAAAGGTTGGAGATTTCCATGAAGAAATTTCGAATGGCGATTATTGGCGCGGGCAATATTTGCCAGAGCGCGCACGTACCCGCGTATAAGAAAATAGACGATGTAGAAATCGTGGCCGTTGCCGACTGGAAAATCGAGCGCGCGAGTCAGGTCGCGGCGAATTTTCCGGGGTGCAGGGCGTATGAAACCGTAGAACAGATTCTGGCAAATGAAGACATTGACGGCGTGGACATCTGCGTGTGGAATCGTTCGCATGAGCCGGTAGCGATTGCGGCGGCGCGTGCGGGAAAGCATGTTCTGTGCGAAAAGCCCATGGCGGCGGATCTCGAGGGCGCGCTGCGAATGAAGCAGGCGGTCGAGGACGCGGGCGTGACGTTTATGCTGGCCGTGCCGAGAAGGTATCAGACGGATGTGCGGCTGCTCGCGGATATGGTCGCGGAGGGCAAGCTGGGCGATATTTACTACGCCAAGTGTGCGATGATCCGGCGCAGAGGTACGCCGGTCGGCTGGTTCACAGACACGACGAAATCCGGCGGCGGGCCGGTGGTTGACATTGGCGTGCATTGCATCGACAATACGTGGTACCTTATGGGACGGCCGAAGCCGGTGCGCGTGAGCGCGCAGATTTCGCACGCGATCGGCAATTTCCAGACGAAGGGCGTAAACCGCTGGGTCGCGCTGGATCATGACGTTACGGCGTTTGACACGGAGGATTCCGCGGCCGGTATCGTGCATTTTGAAAACGGCGCGTGCCTGCTGTTTGAAACCAGCTGGGCGCTGAATTGCCGCGATCAGAGCTATACGCAGATCTGCGGCACCAAGGGCGGCGCGGAGCTGGAACCCCTGCGTATTTACACGGAAGAGGATGAATATCTGACGGACAAGCACCCAGTGACGATCAATATCGATCGATTTGAGTATGAGATTCGCCATTTCGTGGACTGCGCCCGCACGGGGCGCAAGCCGGTTTCCTGTCTGGAGGACGCTCTGACAATTCAGAGGATTTTAGACGCGATTTATCGTTCGGCGCGTGAAAATCGGGAAGTGAGCCTTTAAGGAGGAACACCCTATGAGAATCGGATGCCTTGTGAATCTTCAAAGAGATGTGAAAGAGTCCTTCCGGGAGGCACTCGAGCTGGGATTCCAGTCGGGACAGCTTGTCGTGTGGGATCTGAACCTGTATACGCCCGAGATTGCGCGGGAGGTTCTCGACCTGTGCCAGAAGGAAAACTTCGAGCTGACGGCGGTATGGTGCGGCTGGTCGGGCCCGGTGCACTGGGGCTATCCGGACATGTACCACTCGCTGGGACTTGTGCCGGCTTATATGCGGGCGCAGCGGGTAAACGAGCTGCTGAAGGGCGCGGAATTTGCCTATCTATTGGGCGTGCGCGACGTCATTACGCATATCGGGTATTTCCCGGACGATCCGTTCGACGCAAACCACGTGGAAATCGTGCAATGCGTTCGCCTGATCGGGCAGACGCTGGCACAGCGCGGTCAGCGCTTCCTGTTTGAAACCGGCGAGGAGCTTCCGGTCACGCTTTTGCAGCTGATGCGCGAAACCGGGCTTGACAACCTTGGTGTGAATTTTGACCCGGCAAACCTGATGATGAGCGGCCGCGCCAATTCGCTGGACGCGCTTCGGATGTTCCGCGGCTGCCTGTATGGCGTGCACGCGAAGGACGGGCGCTATCCGGACGTGACGAACGGCAAGGTAAAGGGAACGCAGACGCCGCTGGGAGAGGGCGAGACGCAATTCCGTGAAATCGTACGCATGCTGAAGGAATTCGGATACGAGGGCGATATTACGATTGAGCGGGAAATCGACGACCCCGTAGTGCGCAGACGCGATCTTGCGCAGGCGAAGTGCCTGCTGAATGAGTGGATGAAGGAGGCGTAGAATATGTCGATTCAAAAGCTGCCGATTGCCTTGGAGATGTACTCCGTGCGAGAGGAATTTGCGAAGGCGCCGGAGGAAACGCTGGTGCGCATTCGCGAGATGGGCTACGACGGCGTAGAGTTTTATGGGAGTGAAGAGAACAACCTGCCGGCAGGCGAGTGCGAGCGCGCGTTGCGAAACGCGGGCCTGAAATGCATGGGCTACCAGCCCAACTGGCCGTTTGTCGGCCGGGATACGCTGCTGCGCACATTTGAATACTCCGCCGCGATTGGAAACCGCCGAATCGGAATCGCGTCCGCGCCGGTGGATATGCTCAGGCAGCGCGATACGCTGGAAGCGGTAATCCGGCATCTGAACTGGGTGAATGACGAAGCCGTGAAGGCCGGGTTCGAAATCGGCTATCATACGCACAAGACGGATTTCGTGGTTGTGGACGGCCAGACGGCGTGGAATCGCATCTTTGAGAATACGCCGGATAGCTTCAAGATGGTGCTGGACACGGGCAACGCGCTTGCCGGCGGGGCGTGGTCGATTCCGATTCTGGAGAAGTTCCCGCATCGTTCGCCGTGGGTGCATATCAAACCGTTCTCCCTGCGCGATCAGGGCGCGACGATGATCGACGAGGACGATTTCGATTGGAACCGTCTGCTGAAAGCGTGCGTGGAACTGGGCGGCGCGGACACGCTGACGGTTGAATACTCCAACAACCGCAAATACGCGCCAATGGACGCGGTGCGCATGTGCGTGGAGCATCTGCGCGCGCATATGAGGGAAACGGTATGAAGATTCACGCGAAGCGCGCGCTGATTCATGGAAAATGGCAGGAAAACCGCGTCGTTGAGATTTGCGGAGAGCGGCTTGCATCCGTCGGATGCGGGACGAGCGGCGACATAAGCGTGGAATTCCTTACGCCCGGCCTGTTTGACAAGCATCATCATGGCGGCGTGGGCTTTGACTGCGCGGCTCCAGAAAAGGAAGCCTGCGCCGTGTGGCTGAAGCATCTGCTTTCGCACGGCATAACGGACGTGCTCTTCACGATCGCCACCGGCCCGGTTGAGGTTACGCGAAAGACGGTTGCGTTCGCGGCGGAAGTCATGGACAGGCAGGCGAACGGAGAACTGCCGGGCGCGCGTGTGCGCGGCGTGCATCTGGAAGGGCCGTTTATCAATCCGAAGCGCAGGGGCGCGATGGCGGGCGAATACGTCCTTGCGCCGACGGAGGGAAACTTTCAGGCGCTCGTCGGTGAGCATGAGAAGATCATTCGCGCCATAACGGTAGCGCCGGAAATGCCGGGTGCCTGCGAGCTGGCGGAACGTCTGGCGAGCCGGGGAATCCATGTGCAGGCTGGTCATACGGACGCGGATTATGCCGGGATGAAGCGGGCGGCCGAGCATGGCTTCAGCGGTATTACGCACATGTTCAACGCCATGGCGGATATCGAGCACAGAAAGCCCGGCCCGGCCGCGTTCGGCATGCTGGATGATCGAATCTGCGTGGAAGCCATCTGCGATTTTGTGCACCTGGCCGAGCCGGTCGTTCGACTGATCTTCAAAGCCAAGGGCGCGGCCGGAATTGCGATGGTCTCTGACTGCGGTATGGTATCCGACATGCCGGAAGGAGAATACACCCAGAACAACCACTATATTCTGGTGAAGGATAATCGCTGCTACTCTGCCAGCGGCGGCATATCGGGAAGCTATGTGTTTCTCGACTCAGGCGTTCGATGCGTGGCAGGGGCGGGGATTCCGATGGAGGACGCCTTTACAGCGGCTTCCGCGACTCCGGCACGCTGCCTTGGCTTCTCGAAAACGCTGGGTGATCTGGTGCCGGGCATGGCTGCTTCGCTGGCCGGATGGGATTCGGGCTTGAACTGCACGTGGGCCTGCGCGGGGACGGACGCTTTTTCGAAAGCCTGAATGCGAGGGGAAAAGCATGTATTACGCGGGAATTGACGTGGGTGGAACAACGGTAAAGCTTGGAATCCTGAACGAGGACTGGAAAAACGTCTGGCGGCGAGAGATTCCCACACTTCGCGGCGACGCGGAGGCACTGAGCCGCGCGATAGCCGCGGCGCTGTTTGAGTCGAAGCTTCCGCTGCGCGCGGCGGGTATCTCCTGCGCCGGACGCGTGAATCTGGTTACGCGGCGCGTGACGGCGAGCAATCTGCGCTGGGACTCGGTTCCCTTTGCCGAGCACATGGAAACCGCGCTCGGTTGTCCGGTTGCGATCGACAACGATATTGCCGGAGCGCTGATGGGCGAGTGGAAGCTGGGCGCCTGCGCAGGCGAAAAATACGTGCTGTACATGGCGCTGGGCACAGGCATCGGCGGCGCGTTTCTGATCGACGGCAAGCCGTTCCGCGGTTGGGATAATACCGGCGGTGAGGTTGGTCATATGGTTACGCACGCGGACGGACTGCCCTGCGTATGCGGCGGACGCGGATGCTTTGAACAGTATGCCTCCGCAAAGGCGCTGGAGCAAAGAGCCGGAGGAACACCGGCCAAAGAGGTTTTTGCGCGGGCCGAAAAGGGCGATAAAGCCATGTGCGACGTGCTGGACGATTACGTGCACGAGCTTGTGATCGGCATCGCCGGGCTTCTCAGCGTGTTCCGCCCCCAGTTAGTAGTGATCGGCGGCGGGCTCAGTCTGGCAGGCGAAGCGCTGCTGTCGCGAATCAGAGCGCAGCTTGCCGCTCGCTGTCCCTGCCTTCCGAAGCAGGACAAGCCGCGTATCGTGGCGGCCAGTCTGGGGAACGATGCGGGCTTCATTGGCGGCGCCATGCTGGCAATGGAAATACGATAAGGAAATCCCACCGGACTCCGCTTGACGCGGGGCACGGTGGGATGATTTATACGGCTTCCGGCAGGAAGGTGGGTGCGTTGGAGAGGGAGAGGGTGGCGCTGACGACGCATTTATGGGCGATTTTTTCCACGTGGATTTGGAGGCCGAAGGCTTCGAGGTCGAGGGTGGTGCCGTCGCGGGGGATATTGTTGAGGCGACTGAGAATCAGGCCGTTCAGGGTATCGAAGTCCGCGTCCTCGGGGAAGCTCACGCCCGTCGCGTCGGAGATTTCGTCCAGTCGGGCGCTGCCGAGCGCGCGCCAGAGGTTCTCGCCCAGCTTCTGCACGGGTGGTTCCTCGGCGGTATCGAACTCGTCGTAGATGCTGCCGACGATTTCCTCCAGCAGGTCTTCCATCGTGACAATGCCGCCGGTCTGGCCGTATTCGTCGACGACGATGGCGATGTGCTGCTTTTTCTGCTGCATGTCCTTAAACAGCGTCGCGGCGCGCAGCGTTTCCGGCACGAAATAGGCCGGGTGAATCAGGTGCTCGGGGATGCGCGTGTCGGTGTCGCGGCGCTCGAGCAGGAACTCGCGCGCGTTGAGAATGCCGAGGACGTCGTCGATGTTCTTGCCGTAAACGGGAATGCGCGAGCAGCCGCTTTCGCGGATGGTCTTCAGCACGTCGTCCGGCGCGGCGTCCGCGGGTACGGCGACGACCTCGATTACGTGCGTCATGACCTCGCGCACGGTGGTTTCGCCGAACTCAAACACGTTGTCGATCCATTCGCCCTCGTCGCGGTTGATCGTGCCGCGTTCCTCGCCCAGATCGACCATCATGCGAATTTCTTCCTCGGTGACGGTTTCGCTTTCGGCCTCGGTCTTCATGCGGAGAAGCCGCAGAACCGCGTTTGTCGAGAAGGAAAGAAAGCGCACGACGGGCTTCATCACGGTCGCAAGGCTCGAAACGACGCCGCAGGAGAGCCGCGCCATCTTCAGCGGCTTCTGCATGGCGATGCGCTTGGGCACCAGCTCACCGAACACCAGCGTGAAGTAGGACAGGATGATCGTGATCAGAATGACCGAAAGCGTTCCCAGCGTTTTTTCGGAGAACAGATGGAAGCCCAGATCGTTATAGATCCAGTTGACCAGACCGGCCGAGAAGCTGTCCGCCGCGAAGGCGCTTCCGAGGAAACCGGCCAGCGTGATGCCGATCTGAATCGTGGAGAGAAAGCCGGCGGGTTCCTCGACCAGCTTCAGAAGCTTCGAAGCGGTCTTGTCGCCCTCCTCGGCCATTCGCTTGAGCTTGGTGGCGTTCAGGGAAATCACGGCGATTTCCGTCATGGCAAAAAATGCGTTCAGAAAAATGAGCACGGCCTGCACGAGCAGCTGCCGGAATATGTTCATGAATGAATATCCTTTCCAATTGTTTCTATATTTTTTGCACGCAAAAAGACATGACCCTGCCGACGAAAACGTCGACAGACCATGCCTCTATTCAAGCCGGTTCCGTGCTGCCGGAACTGTCAGAATCCATTCAGGCTCAAACCCCCTTCATAACCAGTATCCATTATAGCAGAAGGGAGGAGGCCTGTCAATGGGCCGCGCGCGTTTTCTTTCCTAACGCGTTCACGCTTGACAGAACCCGGCGCGGCGAATATCATAAAATCAGAAGATATGCGAGAGGTGACGGATATGGTCAGGCAGATGGTTTCGCGCTCGGCGGAGTTTCAGCGGTTTGAAACGATCAAGCGCAACCGCGAAAAGCGAACGCAGCAGAAGCTGGTGTTTGTGGAGGGCGTACACCCCATCGAGCAGGCCGTTGCGCACGGCTGGCAGTTTGCCGCAATGGGATACGCGGGCAGTCGGCGGCTTTCCGGCTGGGCGCAGGATATGCTTGCAAAGGCGCATCCAGAGATCGTTTTCGAGATGTCGCCGATGCTGCACGACGAGCTCAGCGACCGCGAGAACCCGTGCGAGCTGGTCGCGCTGCTGCGCCAGCGCACGGACGGCCTTGAGCGCATGACGAAGCGGGCGCGTGAAACGGCGAACCCGCTGTTTGTGCTGTTTGACCGTCCGCAGGGGCCGGGGAACCTTGGAACGCTGCTTCGCTCCGCGGACGCGTTCGGCGCGGCGGGCGTGCTGACGACCGGCCACGCGGCCGATTTTTATGACCCGCAATGCCTGCGCGCCTCGATCGGCACCCTGTTTGCCCGTCCGTTCGCCGCGCTGGAATCGATGCAGGACGCGTTCGACTGGATGAATTCGCTGCCGGTGCGCCTGAACGTCGTGGGTACGAGCGCGCATGGAACGTGTCTTTTGGATGAGGTCGACCTGACGGGGCCGACGCTGCTGCTGATCGGCAATGAGACGTTCGGCCTGTCGAAGGGCTGGAAGGAGCGTTGCGACGTGCTGGCAAAGATTCCGATTCAGGGCAGCGCGTCGTCGCTGAACGCCGGATGCGCCGCATCCATCTGTCTGTACGAAATCGACCGACAGCGCCGCACGAAAAAGTAAAATTCGGGAATCGCCCTGCGCGGTTCCTCTTTTTATGCGCAAAAAGGCCGCGACTCCGGAAAGGCAGTCGCGGCGAAGAGAAGATATAAGGCTATTCCCTTGCGGGAAGATGGACGGTCACGAGCAGGCCGGGGCCATTCGGTAATTGGGCACGGATGTCGCTGCCGTGCATGCGCACGATGGTTCTGGCAATGGAGAGCCCCAGCCCGGTGCCGCCGGTCGCGCGCCTTATCCACGCGGTAGAAGCGCTCGAAGATGTTTTCCAGCTGGTCGGCCGGAACGCCGCAGCCCTCGTCGCGCACGGACAGGCACGCGCCGTTCTCGTCGGACGCGACGGAAACGCGAATGGCTCCGCCGGTGGGCGTGTAGCGGGCGGCGTTGTCGAGAAGGATGAGGAGCAGCTGGCGCAGCAGGGATTCATCCGCGTATACGCGCAGACCGGCCTCCGCCTGCGCCTCATATGGATGCGCGGGGTCGATTTCACGCCGCTCCGCGAGCAGGTCGTCCAGAAAGCGCGAAATGTCGACGGCTTTCTTTTCCAGCGCCTGCGAGCCGTGGTCGCCGCGCGTCAGGAACAGCAGGTTCTCCGTCAGGTGGGTCATGTATTCCGTCTGGCGCCAGATGGCCGCCACGCATTTATCCAGCACGGCGGGATCGTCCCGTCCCCAGCGGCGGAGCAGCTCGGCATTGCCCTGCAGCGCGGCCAGCGGCGTGCGCAGCTCGTGCGAAGCGTCCTGCGTGAACTGCCCCTGCCGGGCGAACGCGTCCTCGACGCGGTCGAGCATGTCGTTCAGCGTCTGCGCCAGCAGCCGCAGCTCGTCGTCCTCGCGCGGAAGCTCCACGCGCGTGTGCAGCGAGCGGCTGTCGATCGAGCGCGCCTTGCGGATGATGGCGGAAAGCGGCGCGAGCATCTTCTGCGAGGCGAGCTTTCCAACGCCCAGCGCGATGAGCGCGCCGCAGACGTTCAGCGCCAGAAGGAGCCGCGCCAGCATCTCGAGGAATTCATATTCGCGGTCGATGCGTTTCACGACCATGAGATTGCCCGTGAATTCGCCGTTGATCAGCACGGGCATGCTCTTCGCCAGCAGCGCGAGACCGTTTTTCTCCTTGTGCATCACGATTTTCCCAACGCAGTCGGGAATGGAGGCCGCGTCTACTTCAAAATAGCCCGCCCGGCTCGCGACCGTGCCGTCGGAGGTGAGAAACAGCAGTACGATGTCGTCGTCCGTGCTCAGCTCCCACAGCACGTTCGGGTCGGTGGGGTCGTGCCCGTCGGCGACCTCTTCCAGAAAGATTTCCGTGATGTTGCGCAGGTTGCCCGCCAGCTCCGTGCGGCGGCGGTCGAGCAGAAAGTGCAGGGACGTGACGAACACGCACAGGGACAGCACGAACGTCGTCGCCGCGAACAGCAGCGCATGTGGTGATCGTGGCGGACGGCCGCCAGAGCGGCTATTCCAAGGGCATGACGCTTATCGAGCTTCAACACCTGTTCCTGCGCTATGGCGCGCAGATGGCCATCAACCTCGACGGCGGCGGCTTGTCGGAAATGTGGTTCAATGGCAGCATCGTCAACCGGCCGTCGCAGGGCTCGGAACGCAGACTGTCGGATATCCTGTATTTTTAGGAGGACTTGATGAAACGGCATCTGAAAATCGCGCTTGACGGCGCTGCGAAGGGCGTGGCGGTTCAGTATCTCGCCACGCTGGCGGCTTCCATCTGCCTGCATTTGGGCTACTTCATGCCGTATCCCGCCTTCCTGCCCGAGACGGTGGACGGCGAACTGCAGGCGGTTATCTGGATGGCGGCGCTGAGCGCGCTTCTCGGCGCGGGCGTGGCGCTCGCGTTCCGCGGCGTGGCGCATGCGGGAAGAAAACCCGTGCCCCCGCATTCGCCCCAGCACGCGCATCCAGTTTCGCACCCGCACGCAGCGCAGCACCATGAAAAAGGAACGCCGCCATCCCGGATGAGGTGACGACGCCCTTTGTACAATTTTATGGTTCTGTGGGAGTATCTGAAAAAGTGGAAGCTCAGGCAGCTTCTTCCTCTTCTTCCTCGGAGAGGTTCTCGGTGGCAAACAGGTTGATGGCACTCAGAATTTCCTCCTCGCTGTAATCCTCGGCGATTGCGCCCACGTTCCAGTAGGCGTAGGAGCCTTCAAACCAGCTCTGCAGGTCTTCGACGTTCTCGGCGTAGCGGAATTCCAGATGCCACGTGGTGGCCATGGTGTCCGGAGAGAAGGCGAAGTAGGTGAACTGGCCGGACTCCGCGTCCTCGCTCTGATAGAAGATAAAGCCGTTTTCGTTCTCGAGATCCATCGGCACGTAGTTGTGACGGAACACTTCATTGCCCGCTTCGCCCACGCCGTAGATGGTGCTGCCGTCAACGGTGATCTTCTTGACGCCGCCGAGGTAGTAGCAGTTGAACTGCATGCTGTCCGGATCGGCTTCATAGGCTGCGATGGCTTCCTCGCCGTACAGCGAGCCCATGCAGACGTTCAGCAGATATGCAACCACGTTCTCGGCCGCGTCTTCGCCGACGATCGGCGTTACCACGTCCAGCCAGGCCTGATGATATTCATCCTTGGCAAACTCCGGGAACAGCTCGACATAGGTTCGACCGGACAGATCGCTCAGGAACTCATCCTGCGCGGTCTCGGCTGCGCCGACGGACAGGAACGAGAACAGGCACACGAGGCAGAGGACGATGGAAAACAGTTTCTTCATGGAAATCCCTCCTCAGTTCGGTTAGAGTTCTTTAACCGACAGAGAGTATAACACGATCCCGCGGGAAAATCGATGGATTTTCGGTTAATTCTTGCCGGGAAGCGAGAACTTTTTCCGGTCGGCGCAAAGGCGAATCAGCCATGCGATCAGTGCCGCGCCGCCGGAAATCGCGAGTGCCCAGAGCGCGGACGCAAGCGGCGGCTGCGCGTGCACCCGCAGGAAGGGATAGGGGCCGTCGAACATGCCCAGCCCGTTGAGACAGCCGAGCGCCGCGCCGTAGACCAGTGTCGGCAGCACGGCCAGAGCGACCGCGCGCCGCGGCAGCGCCGGTTCGGTTTCGAAGAGCAGGAAGGATGCGAGCGTCAGAAGCGGACACAGCAGGTGCAGAGACAGCGCGGGCTCCTCGAGCAGCAGCTGGCGATAGCCGTCCGCGCCCAGATAGACCGGCGCGAGCACGAGGGTTACCACGAGCATCGTCAGCGTCAGGCAGCAGGCGGCCATGTATTTCAGAAGCCGCGCCCAGCGCGGAAACGCTTTTCCGTTCAGCAGCGAGCGAAGCTGAAGCACCGCCGCCAGCGCGCAGGCCGCCGCGGCGAAGAGGTTGCTGTCCTGCGTGTAAAACGGAAGCGTGCCCCAGTCCCAGAGGGGCAGAATCGTGCGCGCTTCCAGCGCCAGAATGGCCAGATTGCACGCGAACGCCGCGAGCAGTCGCAGCTTCTTCTTCATGAAATCCCTCCGACGCGCGTTGTTTGTTTTATTATAGCGGATTTCCGGAAAGCTGTAAAGGCAGTTTCCGCGAGATAAAAAAACAGACCGGAGTTTGTATTTAAAACAAAAATGCAGATAAAACAAACCGAAGTCTGTTACTGCGATGAGATAAAACGGACTTCGGTTTGTTTTATCAGCGTGGTTTATACTTCCAGCAGCACGCGAAGAATCTCGTTCACGAAAAGCCGATGCGCTTCGCGGGAGGGATGGTTGATGCTGTTGGCGAGCATCTCGGTGGTGTCGACGCCCGCGGCGGCAAGCGCGTCCCACACGCGGTAGGTATCGGCGACCGGCACGCCCTGCGCGCGGGCTTCCTCGCGGGCCGCGTCCACATAGCGGCGCAGGATGCCCTCGTTCTGCACGCGGGCGGCGTCCCTGGCGATGTCCCGCAGGGTGTCGTTCTCAAGGCGATGGGAAACGTAGCCGCACATGTGGTTGGGCGTTACCAGCACGCATTCCGCGCCGCTGCTGCGCACATCCTCGAAGATGCCCTTCATGGCTTCGCGGTAGCGGCGCAGGCCGTCCTCCACGTCGGGGTTCATGGAATCGTTCAGACCGAAGTTGACGAAAACCAGATCGGGCCTGGCGAAAAGCACGTCGCGCGCAAGGCGGCTGTGTCCGCCGACGGCGTTGTCGCCGGACACGCCGGCGTTGATCACCGCGGGCTGCGCGAAGGGGAACATGCGCCCCAGCTCATGCGCGACCAGCGCCGGGTAGGCGCTGCTGGCTTCGCACGCGGTGTCGACCTTGCCGGCTTCGTTGATAAAGACCTCGAAGCAGCCGTGCGTCACGCTGTCGCCCAGAAAGCCCAGCACGACGGGGCGCTCGCTGCGGAAGGAATTGTGGCGATTGCGAAGGCGTTCCATGACATTCATGCTCGTTCGTTCCTTTCCTCATCGGCGCGGTCCAGCTGACGGAACAGCTCGCTCAGCTCGGTGGGCGCGAGGTTGCGCCACTGGCCCGGCTTCAAAATTCCCAGTCGGATGTTCATGATGCGCACGCGCCTGAGCGTCTTTACGCGGTAGCCGAGCGCTTCGCACATGCGGCGAATCTGCCGGTTCAGCCCCTGCGTCAGCACGATTGTGAAGGCGCGCTCGCCGGTTTTCTTCAGTTGGCAGGGAAGCGTCGTCGTGTCCAGAATCTTTACGCCCGATTCCATCTCGCGGATGAACTCCGGCGTGACGGGGCGGTCGACCGTCACCTGATATTCCTTCTCGTGCCGTCCCGCGGCGCGGAGGATGCGGTTCACGATGTTGCCGTCGCTGGTCAGCAGCAGAAGCCCCTCGCTGTCCTTGTCCAGACGGCCGATGGGGTAGATGCGCCGGTCGTGGTCGATGAAGGAAACCACGTTGTTCGGCTCGTTCGGGTCGCAGGTGCACACGATGCCCACGGGCTTGTTCAGCGCGATGTACACGGGCTTCGACTGGCGCTTCACGCGGTCGCCCGCGATGGTTACCTTCATGCCGGGCAGCACGCGGTCGCCCAGCATTCCGCGCCGCCCGTCGATCCAGACGCGGCCCTCCTCAATCCAGCGGTCGGCCTCGCGGCGCGAGCACTTGCCCGCGTCCGCCAGATACTTGTTCAGGCGAACGCCTTTTTCGTTTTCCATGGTGCTTTCCTGCCTTCTTTGGCCGTTTCGGGGAACGGCTCAGTTTTCTCCCTCGGAAACCAGCGGCTGATTGGTGATGATGCGCACCGCGCCGCCTAAGTTGCGAATGTCAAAATGCGTGCCGCCGCGGCCGTCCTCACCGTCCAGCGTCCAGTCCACATTTTCGCGGGTGTTGATTTCGATGGCGCTGGCGGTTGACAGGTGCAGAAGCCCCTCGAATTTCCGCTGCGCCACGTTGATCAGCAGCTGACTGAACTCAATGGCGTTGCGCGGCATGTCCACGAGCAGAAGCTCGAACCGGCCGTCGTCCAGCTGCACAAGGCTCTTGTCCAGCGTCAGAATTCCGGCCAGCGACGTGGTGTTGCTGACGGAGCCGAACAGGAAATCGCCGGAATAGTCTCCGCTGTCGGTATGTACGTCGGCGTACACCGGCTGAAGCTGCCCGAGGTTCTTCACGCCCTCGAGCAGGTACGCCAAGTGGCCCAGCACGTTCTTGATCGGCTGCGGCGTGGCGTAGGAAACGCTGGTGAACGCGCCGAACGACGCGGTGTACACGAAGTTGCGGCCGTTGAAGCTGCCAATGTCGAGCATGCGCGGCTGGCCGTCCAGAATGTCCTGCGCGGCCTGATCGAGGTCGCGGGAGAGCCCCAGCGTGGAGGCGAGGTCGTTCGTCGTGCCGCAGGGCAGGTAGCCGATGGGAATGTCCGCGCCGGATTCCAGAAGCCCGGCCACCGTTTCGTTCAGCGTGCCGTCGCCGCCCGCGCAGACCACGATGTCATGCTGCCCGGCGTATTGCTGAACGAGCTTGCGGGCGTGCCCGGCGTATTCCGTCGTCAGCACCGTCGGCACCATGCCGCCCGCGCAGAAGCGCTGAAGAATGTCGGCTAGCTTGCGCGCGACGCGGCGCTGCCCGGCGCAGGGATTTATGATAAAAAGCATGCGTTTGGTATTCATTGCATTCCACCTCCCAATTCCGTGGGATCATTCGGTATATCGCGCGAATGCACGCGCTTCGTCAGGACGGTCAGACCCCAAAACAGCAGAAAAACGGTCAGCACCGGCGAGCCGAACAGCCCTCCGGCTTCGGCACCGGTCAGAAACGGCTCAGACACCGGATACACGGGCGCGGCTTCGCCGAACAGGCGCGCCGCGGCGGAAAAGGCAAACACGCCCGCCGCGGCCGGAAGCCACGCGCGCGCTCGTCCGGCGAAGGCGTACAAAAGCCCGCCCAGCAGGAGCGCGTTCAAGATAAACATCCACGCCGTGCAGCCGCGCGCGTACAGGAGCCAGCCTGCTTCCAGCGCCGCGCCGATAGGCGGGAACCAGCGCCGTAGGCGCGGAGCGCGTACGGATTCAAACCACGGCAGAACGCCGCAGATCCATAGCGCCGGATACAGCGCCAGACCCGCGTCGAGCCACAGCGCCAGCCATACGCCGCCGGCGGACGTTCCTGTCCGCCCATGCGATACGCGGGCGCTGCCCGTCAGTAAAAACAGCCCGATTTCCGCCCCCGCGGCCAGCGCGCCAAAAATCGGCGCCCACAGGAGCGGCTTTCGAAGGAAAGAAGCCAGCTTCGAAGCCGCGCAGCCGGGCTTCGGTTCGTCTGTCGACTCCGAAGAAACCTCGGAGCGCGTCCGGGAGGACGGCAGAAGCGCAATCAGCGCCGCGCAGGCCAGCGTGAGCGCCAGCCCCAGCGCGAAGCTGCCCGCGTTCGCGGACAGGATCGAGACGGCGTTCAGCCGGGAAACCAGCGCCGAAAAGCCGACCGTGCCGCCGATCAGCAGCACAAGAGAGACCAGCGCGGCGATCAGTGCGCGTCTTCTGTTCCGCTTCTGAAGAGCACCTCCGACAGCTTGCGTTTCGCGCGTCGGTCGACCTTTCTCGCACAGCAGAGAAAGGTCAGCGGTTTGCGCTTCGCGTTCCAAATCCTCGGAAGCCGCGGCGCGCGCGTTCTCCCTGCGACGGAAGATGTTCCGCATGCTGCGCTTCGCGTGTCGGGATTCGTTTTGCGTTTCAGGTTCCGGCATTTTGGAGACCGAAACGGTTGGTTTGCGTTTCATTCGACGACGCCGCGAATCAGTTCCGGCGTTTCGGGCTTTGTATCCGTGAAGCGGAACGCTTCGCGCGCCAGCGCTTCGGCGCGGGGAACATCCGAAATCTCCGAAACGTGCATGGTGAGCAGCGGCTCGCCCTTCTTTACGCGGTCGCCCAGCCGTTTTTTCATCACGATGCCCACGGACAGGTCGATTTTGTCCTCCTTGCGCTCGCGTCCCGCGCCCAGCGCCTTGGCGGCGTAACCGATTTTGTCGGTGTGAATGCCGGCCACGTAACCGTCCGCGTCGGAAAACAGGTCGATCTGCTTCGGCGCCTTCGGCAGACGATCGGGCTCGTAGGGTACGCGCGGGTCGCCGCCTTCGCAGGCGAACAGCTCGGACAGCTTTTTGAGCCCCTCGCCGCTGCGGATTTTTTCCTCCAGCATGCGAACGCCCTCGTCCACCGTGGACACGACGCCGGCCAGACGCAGAATGTGTGCGCCCAGCATGAGGGAAACGGTTTTCAGGTCGCCCTCGGCGCGGCCGGAGAGGATTTCAATGGCCTCGTATACCTCCAGCGCGTTGCCGACGTAGTTGCCCAGCGGCTGGTTCATGTCGGTCACCAGCGCGGCGAATTTGCGGCCGGTTCGGTTGCCGATGTCCACCATCGTGCGCGCCAGCTCGAGCGATTTTTCATAGGTAGGCATGATCGCGCCGCTGCCGGTCTTCACGTCCAGCACGATCACGTCCGCGCCCGCGGCAATCTTTTTGGACAGGATGGAGGAGACCACCAGCGGCAGGCAGTCCACCGTGCCGGTCACGTCGCGCAGGGCGTAGAGCACCTTGTCCGCCGGAGCGAGGGATTTCGTCTGGCCGATGATCGCAAGACCGTGCTTGTTTACGGTTTCAATGAAGCGCTCTGTGTCCATGCTCACGGACAGCCCCGGTACCGATTCCAGCTTGTCGAGCGTGCCGCCGGTGAAGCCCAGCCCGCGGCCGGACATTTTGGCCACCTTCACGCCGCAGGCCGCGACCAGAGGCACCAGAACGAGACTGGTCGTGTCGCCCACGCCGCCGGTGGAATGCTTGTCCGCCTTCACGCCGCGAATGGCGCTCAGGTCGAGCGTGTCGCCGGAGACGGCCATTTCCATCGTCAGGTTCAGCGTTTCCTCCGCCGTCATGCCATTGATGCAGATAGCCATCAGCATCGCGCTGGCCTGATAGTCGGCCACGGAGCCGTCGGTCACGCCGCGCACGAATTCGCGGATTTCCTCGCGCGTCAGCTCGCCGCCGAAGCGCTTTTTTATAAGAAGATCAATCACAGACATGGTCAGTCCTCCAAAAATCGCATAAGCGCAGACCGCCATGCGGCCCGCTTTTTGTCGTAGGGAAGCGTGTACGCCGGGCTGGTGGACGGCAGGCGCACGATCGGCCGCCCCTCCGCCAGCGCGGGTTTGAATTTCTGTGCCGCCAGACCGCCGTTCACCAGCACCGCGCGGACGCTCGGATGCGCGGCGAAGAAGGCGGCGAAGTCGTTGAGCTCCTCGCGGCGAATGGCGCTGTCCAGCGAGCCGTCCCGTTCGCACGAGACGATCACATCCCACAGCGCGAGACCGTGGCGCAGGAGCAGCCGCTTCTTCGCGGGAATGTCCTCCGGAAGCGGCTCGGCGAACACGTCGGCCAGCACGCGCCAGAAGGCGTTGCGCGGATGACCGTAGTAAAACCCGTCCTCCAGTGATTTCACGCTGGGCATGCTGCCCAGAATCAGCACGCGGCTGTTCGCGTCCGCCACCGGCGGGAAGCCGTAGATGCGCGCCATCAGAAAACCGGCGGCACGCTCGTTCGAGTTCGCATGCCGGTCGCCTCCCACATTCGTGTTCCGGTATTATTATAGCAAAAAAAGAGCGCCGACGCAATACGCCGGCGCGATTCAGCGGCCGGCGTTTGCAAAGAGAATGCCAAGGAATCCGCACAGAGCGGGCAGAAAACGGGGTGAGCCGTTTATGAACACGGCGGTCGGCCCATCCGCGCCGCCGATGACGGTCAGCGCGTCGGCCTCGTCCGGACTGACGGCGAAAACGTCCGTCGGGCCATCCGCGCCGTCGATGACGGCAATGTTTGTATCGGCCGTGTCGGGGGTGGTGACGAAAACTTCCGTCGGGCCGTCCGCGCCGCCGATGATGGCAATGTTTGTATTGGCTGTGTCAGGGGTGGTGACGAAAACCTCCGTCGGCCCGTCCGCGCCGCCGATAAAGCCGACGGAGGAGACAGACGCGGGGAGCACGAACAGCATGGACAGCGCGATAAGAAGCAGTTTCATGGGAAAATCAGGCTTCCTTTCGAAGATAGCGGAACGGGTCGACGCGCGTCACGCCCATAGCGCGTAGGGCTTCGACGCTCTTCTGCACGTCGCCTTCCGTGTTATAATCCGGAATGAGCGGCACGCGCGCGAGCACGCGGTCGGTGCTTCCGGCGCGCAGGACGGCGGCGAGGTTTTCACGCGCGAGCGCGGCGTTCCCGCCGGTGTAGGCGTGATAGATGGCGGGATTCATATCCTTTATGTCTACGATATATTCGTCCAGCGGCAGCACCGCGTTTTCCGACGGCACGTGCAGAGATGTTTCGGCGCGCACCCTCCAGCGGCCGTTGACCAGCCGGATGAAGGCGCGGAGGAAGTCGGCGTGCATCAGCGGCTCGCCGCCGCCAAAGGTCACGCCGCCGTTCGTCGCCTGAAAGTACAGATCGTCGACGGCCAGCGCGTCATACAGCGCTTCCGGGGTATAGAGCCTTGCGGCGGACGCACCGTCGCGGGCTTCGGGGTTAAGACACCAGCGGCAGTTCAGCGGACAGCCGCTTACACCGACCAGCGTCACCACGCCGCCGCCGTCATGATCGATGCGATGGCGGCACAGCGCGTATACGGGCAGAAGCGCGCTCACGGCTGATAGGCTCCGCTGATGTCGACCTCGCCCATCAGCACGGTCGCCTCGCCGGGATCGTTTGCCTGCCGAACCTCGGACGGCCGCGTCAGCCGTTCCAGCCATTCGGCGACGGGCGTTTCCACGGAGCAGCCCGCCAGCGCGGCGCACAGTCCCACAGAAATTCCCGCCAGCGCCACGCGCTTTTTGAGCCTGGCGCGCGCTTCGAGCTTTTCGGATAGAGCCTTCAGCTCCGCGTCGCATTTCGGGCACGTGCCGGGGCAGTCTCCCGGATGCGTGCAGGTGTCGGGTATGGGTTCAAAGCCGTTTTGAACGGCGATTTCATTTCGAATTTCGCGCAGCCGGGCGCAGGTTTCCTTTCCAGTCATTTCCATCCACCTCCCGCAGGTTGGACGGACAAGGGGCGGCGGTTGTTCCCGTTGGAACGCCGCCGCCTCGCGTATTTCCGTGAAATGAACAGGCTTTTCTCAGAACTCCATCAGCCAGACGGCATGCGGGGGCATGGTGCCGGCGTCGGAAAGCGGTCGCCACTTGAGACAGGCTTCGCCGTCCTCCACCACGGAAAGGCGTACCGGCACGGGGCAGCCCTCAAGCGTCAGCGCGGTTTCCTCGTTCGTCGTGTTCACGATCAGCGCGAGCCGCTGTCCGTTTTCGCCCGCCGCGGCCATGGCGATCAGCGGCGCGTCGGCCTCGCAGGCGACCTGCGTACCGGCGCGGTACAGCGCGTTGAACGCGACGAAGGAATAATAGGTAGAAAACGGCTTCGCCGTGAGCGGATTGAACAGGCCGCCGTAGACGGACACGCCGTAGCGCGCGTCATAATACATGCAGGCTTCCACGCCGGCGCGGTGCATGCGCAGGAACATCTCCGCGGCTTCGGCGGCGGCGCAGGCGGATCCGCGGCAGTGAATCGAGGGGTTCCATTCGTTCATAATCATCGGCACGTTCGCGAACCCTGCCGCGTCGAGGTGATGGCGGCAGTAGCGCGCCATGTTCTCCGTGTCCGCGGGGGACGCGTAGCTGTGCCACGAGAAGAAGTCCAGCGGGCATTTGTTCTCACCTGCGAACTTCAGGAAGGCGTGGAAGAAATCATCAAAGTACTGCTCGCGATCCGAGAAGCTTCGACCCGCCAGCCGGTTCGCCTCGGCGTAGAAGCCGCAGGCCGCGTAGCCGCCGATCTGCAATTTCGGGAAGCGCGCCTTCAGATATTTGGAGGCTACGTCGTACAGACGGAAATAGTCCTCCATCGAGCCCGACCACATCTGGTTGTCGCGGTTTGGAATGTCGTTGTCCGGCTCGTTCCAGATTTCGAAATAGCGGATGCCGAAATGGTGCCCGTTCGCCCAGCCCTCGTTTACATGGCGAATGACGCCCTCGCACACGCGCGCCCACTTGTCGTAGTCGGCGGGCGGATTGGTGGTATAGCGCCGCAGCCGCTGGTGGTTCTCGATTGCTTCGCCAAGGCGGTAGAACGGCTCTACTCCGTTTTCCACGAGTCCCGCCAGCAGGTTGTCGGTGAATTCAAAGCAATACGCGTCCGGATCGGCGGGATCGCGCGAGAAATCGGGGAAGACGCAGGATATATCGCAGTACACGCCGCCGCCAAAATCGCCGCCCGCGTCGTGAGGACGGGAATAGGGAACGCCGGCCTCCTTCAGATAATGAAACATGCGGTTATCAATGCCGGTGAGCGGCGGCTGACCCACGCCGTGCATGGGACGCACGCGGCCGAGCGCGCGGTCAAAATCGATATGAAGCTTTGCCATGAGGATGCCCCCTTCTGATTGTATGGTATCAGTATACCGCATCGAATGTCAAAATACAAGGGCACCACCGCACAATTCGGCGGCGCGTCAGGCGATGTCTTTTCCGCCATCTGCGGCATGCAAATTCCTCGATTTACCTCCAGTAAACCTTCGAACTTTGCATTTGCATCGGACGAAAAATCCATTCGCCGGCCGACCACCTCATTTGTGCGGCGTTGCCCAAGAAGTTAACGCGAAAAAGGGTTGACAGAGTTGAAATGCTGTGCTAATATATTACCGCGTTAGCAAGCTAAAGCAAAGCGACCGGCAAAGGAGAGAGAAAAATGAAAAAGCTGATGGCGTTGGCACTTTCCCTGATTTTTGTGTTTTCCATGACCGCGCTGGCGGAGGACGATTCGCTCAAGCGCATGACGGACAGCGGCAAGCTGATTCTGGGGCTGGACGACAGCTTCCCGCCGATGGGCTTCAACAACGAAAAGGGCGAAATCGTGGGCTTCGACATTGATCTGGCGACGGAGGTCTGCGCGCGGCTGGGCGTGGAGCTGGTGCTTCAGCCGATTGATTGGAGTGCGAAGGAAACGCTGCTGGAAAACGGCAACATCGACTGCATCTGGAACGGCATGTCCATCACCCCCGCCCGCGAGGAGAGCATGTGCATGACGCCCGCGTATCTCAACAACCGCATCGTCATCCTGACGAAGAAGGATTCCGGCATTCAGGAAGCGAAGGATTTGGCGGGCAAGTACGTGGCCGTGCAGAGCGGCTCGTTCGCCGAGGAGGTGCTGACGCTGGAAGAGTACGGCTATTCGGAGCTGTATGCTTCGCTGGCCGAGGTTACGACCGAAGCGGATTACCTGTACGCGATCATGAACCTGCAAAACGGCATGGTGGACGCGGTGCTGATCGACGAGGTCGTGGCGCAGTATAAGCTCAAGCAGCTGGGCGACGACAGTCTGGTGTGCACCGGCAGCCTGTGCGACGACCTGTACGGCATCGGCTTCCGCAAGGCGGACGAAGCGCTGGAAAAGGCCGTGTACGATACGCTGATTGAAATGGCGAAGGATGGCAAGGCGGCCGAAATCTCCAACAAATGGTTCGGCGCCGACCTGATCACGGACGTGCTGCTGGCGAAATAAGCCGGAGAGAATGGGCGGGAGGCCGGTTTCGGTCTCCCGCCGTAAACGGAGGAAAGAAACTTGCTGTTCAACGTGTTTTCAGACGCCGAAAAATTCAGCGATCTTCTGAAGGTGATGCTCACCGGCATTCTGCCGACGGTGCGCATCTTTGGATTTACCATCCTCCTGTCCATTCCGCTGGGCATCCTGCTGGCGGCGGGGCGCGTGTCGAAGGTCAAAATTCTGCGCATGCCGATTTCGGTGTACATCTATCTGATTCGCTCCACGCCGCTGATGCTTCAGCTGCTGTTCAGCTATTTTCTGCTTTCGCGGCTCGAGTGGTCGCCGGTTCTGCGGTTTCTGTTCGGCGACAAGCGCGGCAGCTTTCCCATTCGCTGCATCATTTCCATGTTCTCGCTGAACTACGCGGCGTATTTCGCCGAAATCTTCCGCGGCGGCATTCAGTCCGTGCCGCAGGGGCAGAGGGAAGCGGCCAAGGTGCTGGGCTATTCGCGCCTGCAGTCGTTTTTCCGCGTGCAGCTGCCGCAGATCTTCAAAAACGTGATGCCATCCCTGACCAACGAGTTTGTGACGCTGGTCAAGGATACCTCCATCGCCAAGGTGATTGCCGTGAGTCTGGACAACCGAACCATATTGCACGTGGCTGAAAAGCAGGTGAGCGGCATGGTAAGTCTGGATCCGTACATCATGGCGCTGGTGTTTTTCCTCATCTTCAACGGCGTGGTGGAGCAGACCTGCAAATGGATTGAACGCCGCATGAACTACTACCGTTAGGAGGGCGCGAGGCATGCTGACCGCTGAAAACATATACAAGAAATACGGCAATCTGGAGGTGCTGCGCGGCGTATCGCTGACGGTGAACAAGGGCGACGTGGTGGCGCTGATCGGGCAGAGCGGCTCGGGCAAGAGCACGTTTCTGCGCTGCCTGAACCAGCTGGAGCGCGTCGACAGCGGCACGATCCGCATGGACGATCTCACGCTGTGCGAAACGCAAAACGGAAAGCTCCGGTATGCGAAGGAAAATGTGCAGCGCGCGATCACGCTCAAAATGGGCATGGTGTTTCAGTCGTTCAACCTGTTTCCGCATATGTCCGTGCTTCAGAACCTCATCGACGCGCCGATGCACGTTTTGAAAATGAAGAAGGACGAAGCCGTCGCGCAGGCGCGGAAGATGCTTTCCAAGGTGGGTCTCGCGGATAGAGAAAACCAGTATCCCTACCAGCTCTCCGGCGGACAGGCGCAGCGCGTGGCCATCGCCCGGGCGCTGTGCATGAATCCGGAGATCCTGTGCTTCGACGAGCCGACCAGCGCGCTCGACCCGCTTCTGACCAAAGAAGTGCTCGCCGTCATGAAGGAGCTCGCCGCGGAACGCATGACGATGGTCGTCGTCACCCACGAAATGGACTTCGCCCGCGACGTAGCCGATCGCGTGGTCTTCATGGAAAATGGCATCGTCGTGGAAGATAACCCGCCGGAAACCCTCTTCGCCTCCCAAAATCCGCGTACCCGCCGCTTTCTGGGGCTGGAGTGAGATGGAAAATGCCGGAGACTGAAAAATTCGCGCCCGGGGGTTGACAGGGGCGTGCGGAGGAAGTATACTATGGGAAACTTTGTTTGGAGGTGTTGTGTGATGAGAGAAATGGATACGGTGAGGGATTCTTTATAGTTACACACGCCGAAAAACAGGGATTGACGAAGCATTTGCATGCCCGGCACTCGCTGTCGGGCATTTTTATGCGCTTTTTTCGGCGGGGCAGCAGCGACCGAAGAAAGAGAGAATTCGAAGAAAATGAATGGCATATTGAGCCGATATGGCTATGAATGGTATTTTGGCAAAGAAGGAACGACGGAGTTTGTCGGCCGCGTCGTAACGGCCTACATGGGACAGGCGCGCGTGGCGACGGATGAGGGCGAAATTGAGTGCACCTACGCGCCGGCCATCGGCGCGCCCGGGCATGAGGACGGCGTATGCGTCGGAGACTGGGTACGGCTGGAGCCAATTCCGGGCGGCGTACGCGTGGCGGAGATTCTCCCGCGGAAAACCGTGCTGACTCGGCGGGCGGCGGGACCCGTGGATATGGAACAGCGGATTGCCGCGAACATCGATCGTTTTGTGATTGTGAGCAGTTTGAACGCGGATTTCAACGTTTCCCGCATCGAGCGTTACCTTGCGGCACTTCTGCCCGGCGGAGCGGAGCCGTTTATCGTTCTGAGCAAAGCCGATCTTGTGCCGGAACGGGAGGAATATCTTTCCCGCGTGCGTGAAATCGCAAACGGCGCCTCGGTGCTGTGCGTGAGCGCGCAGACCGGAGAGGGTATGGACGAGCTTCGCGCGGCGCTTGAGAATCGCACGTGCGCGCTCATTGGCATGAGTGGTGTGGGGAAATCTTCCATCGTGAACTTTCTGTCCGGAGGGACGAAGATGAAGGTCGGCGGCATCCGCGAGGACGACAGCCGCGGCCGCCACACGACCACGCACCGGGAGCTTCTTACACTGGATGGCAACATCGTCCTGATCGACACGCCCGGCATGCGCACAATGGGTCTGTGGGATGCGGGCGGCGTGGACGAGGCTTTCGCCGACGTTGCGGAATACGCCCGGTGCTGCCGTTTTCGCGATTGCAGCCACCGTACCGAACCCGGCTGCGCCGTGCGCGAAGCCGTGGAAGCCGGAATTTTGGATCCGCGCCGTGTGAAGAACTACCTGAAGCTTCAAGCCGAGGAAGCCCGCGCCGAAAAGCGCCGCGACGGCGTGAAGGAGAAGAAAAAGGCTTTCCAGATGAAAGCAGAAAAGGAAATGCGCAGAAAGGGCTGCAAATAGTGGTTGATAGCACTGTATCGAAGGGGAAACCCTCAAAACGGAAACTCCATACTGATTTCGTCGGAAATAAAAAATTTCAATAGAACAGCCCCGGGAGAGCGCGAGAGGGTGAAAACCCTCTCGCACCCCGTCACCCGAGGGGGTGAGGGGGAGCGGAGCGCCCCCATGTCCCGCGTCGTCGGAAACCAAAATTCTCGCCAGAACAGCCCCGGAGAGCTCGAGAGGGCCGCAGCCCTCTCGAACTTCCAATCAAAAGGATTTCCGCAGGAAATCTATCCGCGTCCTACAGGGGGGTGACAGTGGCGGGGGAGCTTGCTCCCGCCGCCACATCCCCTTTATGCCCACCACATCTCGCCCTTGCTCTCGAAGATCATAACGTCCTTCAGCATGGCGATAGCCTTTTCCAGCCCTTCGGTGGGAGTCATCAGGCTGTCCTCGTGCTCGATGGAGATCATTCCGTCGTAGCCCACAAGGCGCAGCGCGCTCATCATGTCCTTCCAGACCTGGTGGCTGTGGCCGTAGCCCACGGAGCGGAAGATCCAGCTGCGGTGCAGCTCGTCGGCGTAGTGCTTCGTGTCGAGCACGCCGTTGATGGCGGTGTTGATCTCGTCGATCTTGGTATCCTTGGCATGGAAATAGAAGATGGCGTCGCCCAGGTAGCGAATCGCGGCCACGGGGTCGATGCCCTGCCAGAACAGGTGGCTGGGATCGAAGTTGGCGCCGATTTCGGGGCCGACGGCGTTGCGCAGCTTCATCATGGTTTCGGGGTTGTACACGCAGAAGCCGGGATGCATTTCGAAGGCAATCTTCTTAATGCCGTGGGCGCGCACGAACTCGACTTCCTTCTTCCAGTACGGAATCAGAACCTCGTTCCACTGATACTCGAGAATCTCGGAATAATCGTCCGGCCAGGGGCAGGTGACCCAGTTGGGGGTCTTGTCGTCCTTGCAGCCGCCGGGGCAGCCGGAGAAGGTTACCACGGTGTCCACATGCATTTTCTCGGCGAGCATGACGGCGTTTTCAAAGTCCTCATGGAACTGCCGGGCGATTTCCTTGTTGGGATGCACGGGGTTGCCATGGGTGGACAGCGCCGCGATTTCGAGGTTGTATTTCTTCAGGGTCGCGAGCATTTCGTCGATCTTCTCGGGATGTGCGAGGAATTCCTTGGCGTCACAGTGCGCCTTGCCGGGGAAGCCGCCGCAGCCGATTTCCACGGCCTGCACGCCCAGACTGGAAAGATACTTGCAGGCGTCCTCAAAGGATCTGTCCTGCAGAAGAACCGCAAATACGCTGAGTTTCATAGGTTTTCGCCTCCGGAATGATTGATCATATGTATTATACCCGAAATCCGGCGCGCGTTCAATCCCGGTTTTGCCAAAATGATGGACAAACGCGGACGCTTCGTGCTATAATTATGAATTGGAGGGGAAAATCAATGCAGATTCTATCAAACACCGATCCGGCGGGGCTGGCTCGCGCGGAGGAGAAGCTTCTTTCGAAATATAAGCGCCTGTTCCGGGAATATGGCGCCCTTTTTGAGGAATCGGACGCGACGCCGGATCTGCGTCTTTCGTGGGAAAATGAAAAAAGCGGCGCGGCGTTTGAAAGCCGGCCGCTGCCGACCACGGGGTATCGGGCGTATATTGAATGCACGCTTGAGGGGCGTCCGGAGATGACGTTCTCCGCGCTGGCCGCGCATGAGGAAAACGGGAAAATTCTTGTGGACGACAGCGTGGATGAGGAAACGCTGGATGTGATCGAGGACTGGCTGGACGCGCTCTGCGGCGGAGGAGAATAAAACTGGTATGGAAAATCGAGCCCGAATGCGGCGTTTGACCGCGCCCGGGCTCGATTGCATTTTGGGAAGAGATCAGTTCTCGGAGCCTTTTTTCTTCAGCGGATGCCGCTCGCCGTTTTCCTCCACGACGACGATGCTGTCCAGCTGGGCGCGCAGGTTGTGACGGAAGGCTTCGAGATAGGCCTGCCGAAGCTCGTGAAGCTCCTGCGCTTCCGCGTCGGTCAGCCCTTCGGTTTTATTCTTTTTCGCCAGCTCGTTGATGCGGGCAATGTTTACTTCAGCCATGGTTTCCTCCTGATTCGGTCGCCTGATACCGGCTTGCGGCATGCATGGCGTCCTTCATTTGCGAATAGAGCGCGCGATAAACGGCGGTGTGACGGCGATAGGCCGCCGCGGTCTCGGGATCGGGCCGCCGCTCGTCGCGGGTATGCACAATCTTTGCCGCGTCCGCGAACGAAGCGTATACGCCCGCCCCCACGCCCGCGGCCATCGCAGCGCCGAGCGACGTGGTTTCGCGCGGATTCACGTGAATGCAGGTGACGGCGCTGCACACGTCGGCGAACATCTGCGGCCATACGCGGCTCTTCACGCCGCCGCCGGACAGCGTGAGCCGGTCGACGGTCATGCCGTTTTCGCGCAGCGCGTCCACACAGTTGTTCAGCGCCTGCGCCACGCCCTCATAGCCCGCGCGCACCATGTCGGCGCGGGTGTGCGTAAGCGTCAGCCCCGCCAGCATGCCGCGCGCGGCACTGTCCCACCATGGGCAGCGCTCGCCCATCAGCGTGGGCAGGAAAAACAGGCCGCGCGCGCCGGGCACGGAGTCCTGCGCCAGCGCTTCGGCGGCGGGAAAATCGATTTCGCCGCGCTCGTTCGTCAGCCCCAGCACCGTTTTCAGATAGAAATCCAGCGCGGTGGCGGCGCATTGTACCGTGCCGCACACATTCACGAGACGCTCATCCATGTCGGTATAGTGGAAAATGCGCATCGCTTCGTCCATGCGCGCCGTGCGGCTCAGGCCGCATACCCACGCACTGGAACCGACGGTAAGATACGCCTGCCCGTCGGCGAACACGCCGGAGCCGTGCGTGGAGCACGGGCCGTCGCCCGCGCCGATGGCCACGGGCGTGCCCTCCCGAAGCCCCGTCAGCCGTGCGGCGGCGGCAGACACGCGTCCGCTCATGTCGTGGGACGGCAGAAGCCGGGGCAGCTTTTCAAGGTCGACGCCTGCGGCATGAACAACATCCTCGTCCCACGCGCGGGTATGGATGTTCAGCGCGCCGAACAGCGACGCGTCGGAATAGTCGCTTCGGCCGTAAACGCCGGTCAGAAAGCCGTAGATCAGATCCTTCGTGTTCACCAGCCAACGCGCGCGGCGGTATACGTCCGGTTCGTGCGCCTTCAGCCACATTGCCTTGGGAAGGCCGTAGTGCACGTCCGGCCGGTTGCCGGTCTTTTCGTAAAACGCGCGCATGCCCAGCGCTTCCGTCAGATGATCGACCTCCCGCTGCGCGCGGGTGTCCAGATGGATGATGTTCGGGCGCAGCGCCTCGCCTGTTTCCGTCAGCGCGATACAGCCGTTCATTGTGCCGGTCAGGCCGACGGCGCACACGTCGTCCAGCCCGCCGTCCTCGGAAAGCGCGCGCGTCGCCCGCACGGCGGCGGCCAGAAGCTCCTCCGCCTTCTGCTCGGCCCAGCCCTCGCGGGGATAGCAGGTGGGATACTCGGCGGCGTACGCGCGCTTCAGCGTGCCGTCCGTGTGGAACAGGGAGCACTTCAGCGCGGATGTGCCGGCGTCCAGAGTCAGAATCGTAGCCATGAAAGGCCCCTCCTGCCGCGCGGGCGGCGAATCAATTGCGGCAAAATCGCTCGAACCGGCGACTTACGGTTTCTGCACGTGCGGGCAGTTCAGGTTCTCCACGCGGTAAATGGGCGCGGCCCAGCGAACCGCGTTTTTGATCACACGCTGCACGTCCGCGTTCTTATAGGTGGGAAAGCTCTCGTGGCCGGGCTGGAAATAGAAGATTCTCCCACAGCCGCGGCGGTAGCATACGCCGCTGCGGAAGACTTCGCCGCCCTCGTAGCCGCCGATGAACACGGTTTCGTCCGGCTCCGGAATGCCGAAGGGCTCGCCGTAGGTTTCCTCATGCTCCAGATAGATGAACCGGCCGATGCCCTGCGCGATCGGGTGCGCCGGGTTGACCGTCCACACGCGCTCGTAGTCACCGTCCTCGCGCCACGTGAGGTTGCAGGGCGTGCCCATCAGCTTTTTGAAGGGCTTGGACTCGTGACCGGAATGCAGGAAAATCGCGCCCATGCCGCGCTGCACGGCTTCTTTCACGTGCTCGGCGACTTCGTCCGGCACCTTGTTGTGCGCCATATGGCCCCACCATACGAGCACGTCGGTGTCCTTCAGCTTTTCCTCGGTAAGCTCGTTTACCGTGTCCAGCGTCACGGTGTCCACGACCACGTCGCCGTCCTCCAGAAAGGACTTGAGCGCCATGTGAATGCCGTCCGGGTATACCTCGCGCACCTTTTCCTCCGTGCGCTCGTGAACAAATTCATTGTAAATGGTTACGCGGATCATGTTGGTCACTCCTTTTTCAATCAATCGTCTGGATGATTATACCACAAAATTATCAGACCGGACAACTGTTTTCAGTCAATTTTATTCCACGTCGCAGACCAGCTGAAGGTCGAACGGCTCGGCTTCGACGGCTTCCGGGATCACGTCGTCCGCGAGGCGGCAGTCCATGGCGAGGTAAAACGCGATGGTTTCCTTTGAGCTGCACGCGGAGATGTACAACTGTTTCGCGCCGCGGGCGTGGGCTTCTGTTTTTGCGCACTCGAACAGCGCGCGGCCGATGCCGTGGCGGCGCGCGTCCCGCGAGACATGGAAGCTATCCACGATCAGGCAGTTTTTGTTCAGCGCGTTCGCGAGCATGACGAACCCGGCGAGCCGGCCGTCGAGCCACGCGCCGTAGACGGTGTACGCGCCGGACAGAATTTCCGCGGCCTTTTCGCGCTTGCGCGCGGGCGACCAGTCGTCGGTGAAGGGCTCGTTCACCAGCCGGTATTCGCCGCCAAACTTCCGGTAGACCTCTGTGACCGGCTGCGTGCGGACGAAGCCGTCCAGCGACGAAAGCGCGAAATTGTTGCGCGTGAGCTTCTCAATGGTCATGCGATTTCCTCCTGTGCGGTCGGCATTTTGCGGGTAAGCAGCAGCGCCAGCGCCAGCGCGGAGAGGGCGGAGAGCAGCTTCCCGGCGAGCATCGGTAGAAGATAGTCCGGGCAGACCCCGGCGGTGAAACCGAGATGGTCGCCGAACGCGAACGCGGCGGACACGGCGAACGCGGCGTTCAGCACCCGCCCGCGCGCGTCCATCTGTTCCATGGAGCCGAAGGTGGGAATGCTGTTGACGAGCGCAGTGAACAGGCCGGTGACGGCGCAGGCGTTGATGCCCATGCGCGCGCCGAGTTTTTCCAGCGGGCGCTTTAAAAGCTTCTGAAGCAGCTTCAGCATCGGAAACGCGCCCGCGAGCACGATGCAGATGTCGCCCACGATGGCCAGACTTTCCGAAAACGGCGTCAGCTTCCCGCTGAAAAGCCGTCCCGGAAGCTGGTGGTCGACGACGGCGAGAATCAGCGTCAGAATCAGGAACACGCTGAGCAGCCTTCCAAAGGCGCTCATCACGCGGATGCTGCCGTTCGGGAAGCGCAGCAGGCAGAACAGCAGCACCGCCGCGCACGCGAGCAGCGGCAGAAGGTTCGCAAACAGCACGCCGACCGGAAGCCCGGCCAGCAGACCCGAGACAATGCAGCCCACGGGAATTGTGGCGATGCCGATCAGCAGCCCGCGGGACAGCGCGCGCCGCGCTTCGGGCGTTTTGACCGTGGAGAAGGCGAACGGAATCGTGAACGTCATCGTAACGCCCATCATCGAGCACACGACCGCGCCCGCGTACCGGCCGACAGCCGCGTCTTTGCACAGGCTCATCGCCAGCGGATAGCCGCCGGAATCGTTGGCCAGCAGCACGCCCGCGAACATCGAAGGATCCGCGCCGACGGCCTGAAACAGCGGCGTCAGAATGCCGCTCAGCCCGTCCGCGATCAGCGGGGAGACCGTGTTCATGCCGATCATGGCCAGCGACAGGCTGCCCAGCGTCATGAATCCTTCGCGAAAGCCCTCACCCAGCCCGAAACGGTTGCCCAGACAGTGATCCAGCCCGCCCAGAACCAGAAATCCCAGCATGATCATCTTCAGCCAGTCCGAAAACGGCATTGCTCCTCCACGCCTTCCAGAGAGAATTAGGGCACCACCGCACAATTCGGCGGCGCGTCAGGCGATGTCTTTTCCGCTATCTGCGGCATGCAAATTCCTCGATTTACCTCCAGTAAACCTTCGAAATTTGCATTTGCATCTGACGAAAAATCCATTCGCCGGCCGACCACCTCATTTGTGCGGTGTTGCCTTAGTTCTATTATAAAGCACCGCCCTGTGTCTGTGGGTTGCGTTGCGGTAAAATCTGAAAGCCCGCATGCCAGATGTTGACGTTTGCGCCGGGAACTTCTATAATGGTGGGGACAATCGAATCAGCAGCGCGAGGTGCCCGGCATGCGCCGGGTGAAAAGGGAAGCCGGTGCGAAGCCGGCGCAACAGCCATTACTGTGAGGAAGAGAAGAGCGTGCCGGAGCCATTGAACGAAGGTTCGAGAAGGCGGCGCGCCGCCGGGCGGATTTTCCGGCGCTTCCGAGTCAGGAGACCTGCCGCGCGCGAAGAGGGTCGACTTCCCGGGCAAAGGGGAAGGCGGGAGACCGGAAACGGGGGACGCGCGCCGTCCGGCCGTCCGGTTTGAACGCTTTTCCACAGACAGAAGGGAGAAGCGTTGTTTTTATGCAGGATATGAGACACGGCGGCAACGTGTGGGACGAAGCGCGGCCGGGCGACTGGCTGGACTATTCGGCCAACCTGCGGCCGGAGGGAACGCCCGAGTGGGTGTTGGAGACGATGCGCCGGGCGATTGTGGACACGCGCTATTATCCTGACCGGCAGATGCGCGCGGCGCGCGCCGGGCTGGCCGCCGCGCTGGGCGTGGAGGAAGCGCGCGTGCTGCCCACGGCGGGCGGGGCGCAGGCGATCGATCTGGCGCTGTCCTTGAATCAGGGGCGCGTGCTCGTGCAGCCGCCCACCTTCGGAGAATACGCGGAGCGGGCGCGGGCGCGCGGACGGGCAGTCGCCGAAAACGGAAACGCGCGGCCGGGCGACACGCGGGTGCTGTGTAATCCCAACAATCCGACGGGCGAGGCCGTGGAGCCGGAGCGCGTGCTGGAGGAATTCCGTGCGCTGCGGGAACAGGGTGCGGAGCTGCTCGTGGACGAAGCGTTTATCGATTACTGCCCCTCGCATTCCGTGCGGAAATTCGTGCAGCCGGGGCTGACGGTGGTCGGCTCGCTCACGAAGATTCTGTGCGTGCCCGGCGTGCGGCTGGGCTATGTATGCGCCGCGCCGGAGACGATCCGCGCGCTGGAAGAGCGGATGCTCACGTGGTCGCTGAACAGCTTTGCAAGCGCCATCGCGGCGGAGCTACCGCTGCACGTGCGGGAAATTGAGAAGGACGCGCAGGCGACGGACGCGCGGCGGGCGGCGTTCGCACGTGCGCTGGAAGCGATGGGCGCGCGGGTCATGCCGTCCCACGCGCCGTTTCTGCTGGCGGATTTCGGGCGCGATATGACAGAGGTCGCGAAAAGGCTGCGGGCGCGGCGCATTCTGGTGCGCACCTGCGAATTCTTTGGTCTGCCGCCGGCGTATCTGCGGCTGGCGGTGAAAACGGAAGCGGAAAACGCGCGCTTTCTGGAAGCGCTGCGGGAATGCATCGATTACGGAGGATGAAACCATGCGTGGAAAGAGCATTATGCTTCAGGGAACGGGTTCGTCGGTGGGCAAGAGCGTGCTGTGCGCCGCGCTTCTGCGGATTCTGAAGCAGGACGGTCTGCGGGTCGCGCCGTTCAAGGCGCAGAACATGGCGCTGAATTCCTTCGTGACGGAGGACGGCGCGGAAATCGGCCGCGCGCAGGCCATGCAGGCGCAGGCCGCGGGGCTGGAACCGGACGTGCGCATGAATCCCGTGCTTCTGAAGCCCACCAGCGATCGGCGCTCGCAGGTGATCGTGGACGGCCGTCCCATCGGCAACATGACGGCGATGGAGTACCACGAATACAAGCCGCAGCTTCGCAGGCGCATCCGCGAGACCTATGACCGCCTGGAGGCCGGGGTCGACTGCGTGGTGATCGAGGGCGCGGGCAGTCCGGCGGAAATCAACCTGCGGGACGGAGACATTGTGAACATGTCCATGGCCGAGGCGGCGGACGCGCCGGTTCTGCTGGTGGGCGACATCAATCTGGGCGGCGTGTTCGCGTCGCTGCTGGGCACGGTGATGCTGCTGACGGACGAGGAGCGCGCGCGGGTCAGGGGTGTAATCATCAACAAATTCCGCGGGGACGTGAAGATTCTGGAGCCCGGGCTTCGCATGCTGGAGGAGCGCATTCACATTCCGGTGCTGGGCGTGGTTCCGTGGATGGACGTGGAGCTTGAGGACGAGGACAGCGTGACCGAGCGCTTTCACAGCGTGCGGCGCGAGGGCGATGTGAACGTGGCGGTCGTCCGCCTGCCGCACATTTCCAACTTCACCGATTTTCAGGCGCTGAACCTGATGGAGGGCGTCAGCTGCCGCTACGCGGAGCATGCCGGAGAACTGGCGGGCGCGGACATGATCATCCTTCCGGGCACGAAAAACACCATTGAAGACCTGCTCGAGCTGCGCCGCCGGGGCATGGATGCGGCCATCGTGCGCCACGCGCGCGCCGGAGGGCTGGTGATGGGCGTGTGCGGCGGGTATCAGATGCTGGGAACGGTGCTGCGCGATCCCATGCATGTGGAATCCCGCGTGCCGGAGGTCTCCGGGCTGGGACTTCTGGACATGGAAGTCACCTTCGCGGAGGAAAAGCGCACGCGGCAGGCGACGGGCTGCGTGGAGGACGCGGACGGCTGGCTTCAGAGCCTGAACGGCGCGCTGGTGGACGGCTATGAGATTCACGCGGGGCAGAACCGCTTCGGCGCGCGCTGCGTGCCGTGGATGCGCATCGGCGGCGAGGTGGACGGCGTGCGGAATGCGGAGGGCAACGTGCTGGGCAGCTACCTGCATGGCCTGTTTGACGACGGACAGCTGTTCGGCCGCATCGCCGCGCATATCCGGGAACAGAAGGGCATTCAGGGCGCGGCGGAAGCGCCCATGACCATGGAAGCCTTCCGCGAGCGGGAATTTGACCGCGTCGCCGCGATTGTGCGCGACAGTCTGGATATGGAAGCCATTTACGCGATCATACGGGGGGAACGCTGATGTGGACGGATTTTTACCTTGCACTGCTGGCGGGCTGCGCGCTTGACCTGCTGCTGGGCGATCCGGCGTGGCTGTATCATCCCGTGTGCGTCATTGGAAAATATATCAGCTGGTGTGAAAAGCGGCTGCGGGCGCGCGGTGGAAACCTGCGCCGAAGCGCCGTGTGGCTCACCGCGTCGACGGTGCTTCTGACGGCGCTGGCGGCGGGGCTGCTGGTGTTTCTGTCGGGATTGCTTGGGCGCGTTCCGCGGCTGATCGTCATGGCGCTTCTGAGCTGGATGGGGCTGTCCGCCCGGTGTCTGGCGCAGGAGGCGGTCGGCGTGGAAAAGGCGCTGGGACGCGGGCTGGACGCGGGGCGCAGGCAGGTGGCGCGCATCGTAGGCCGCGACACGGCGGCGCTGAGCGAGCGCGAGGTCGTGTGCGCGACGATCGAGACCGTGGCGGAAAACACGACCGACGGCGTGATTTCCCCCATGCTGTACGGCATGCTGGGCGGGCCGGCGCTGATGTGGGCGTTCAAGGCGTCGTCCACGCTCGATTCCATGGTGGGCTATCTGGACGAGAAATACCGGGACGTCGGCTGGAGCAGCGCGAAGCTTGACGACCTGCTGAACTATCTGCCCGCGCGGCTGACCGGCTGCCTGCTATGCCTTGCCGCGTGGCTTTGCGGGCTGGACGGCGGCGCGGCCTTCCGCATCATGAAGCGCGACCACCGCAACCACAAAAGCCCGAACTGCGCGTGGAGCGAAGCGGCGGCAGCCGGCGCGCTGCACGTACAGCTGGGCGGCACGCACCTGTATTTCGGGAAGCCGGTCGTAAAGCCGACCATCGGCGACGACCTGCGCGCGCCGGAGAAGCGCGACATACGCTTGGCCGTGCGGATGATGTACGCCGCGTCCGGGCTGATGCTGGCGATGATCACGCTGGCCGTGTGGGCGCTGAGCGGTCTTGGATGACAGTATGAAACGGCCGCGGTCTGAGAAATTCGTCAGACCGCGGCCGTTGATTATCTGATCGGGAATGCGGTTATTCGTCCACGCGCTTCAGCGTCACGCGGCCGAGAATCGTATCCTCGCCGATGACCTTGGCTTCGAGAATCAGCTCGTCCGGGAATTCCGCCATCGCCTGCAGGCGGTCGCTGTACAGCATGCCCTCGTAGCCCTGCGGAATCTCGTATTCGCCGTCCGGGAGCGCCTCGCCGCCGCCGCTGCCGACCTCGTAGAGAATGCCGCTGCCGTTCATGTAGTGGAAGCTGACGCCCATGTCCGTCTTCTTCGGCAGGTACGCATAGCTTACGTGCGCGATGGCCGACACACTGGTGGATTCCAGCTTCACGCCGTACACCTTCACGCGCTCGACTTCGCCGTTGTCCACGGGGACGTAGGATGCACTGCGGGTTTCTTCCTTCTGGGCGAGCGTGAAGCGGACGGCTTCCAGCCGCGTCTGTTCGCCGTTTACGGTGAGCGTGGCGAGCGCGTAGAAAACGGTATCGTCCGTCACGTCGTCCTCCGGCTCAATCGTCGCGCGAATCAGCACGCTGCCGTCCGGCTGCGAGATCGCGTCGAGGGAAGCACCAGAGGTTTTGCCCTCCATGTCAAAGCTCGGCCAGTAGTCGATGACGGTCTTGCCGTCCACGCGCCCCTTGATTGTCCGCGTCTCATAGCCGTTCGCGTCGACGGTCTTTTCGATGTCGTAAACGCCATCCGGCGCGTCTTCCAGCGTGTCGTTAAACAGCGCGTAGCGCTCGGGATCCAGCGGGGTCAGGCGGATGAGCGCCGTGATCTCGCCCTCGTCGCGCACGGCCTCCTCCACCGTCAGCCGCACCAGATCGTTGGCCGTCCTGCCAAGGCCGGTTTCGACCAGCGCTTCCGCGCCCTTGAGCGGGGGTACGTCCGCTCGGTCGAAGATGCCGAAGCCGCCCGTGGCCAGCGCCGCGCCGGCGAAAGCTAGCGTCAGAAGAACCGCCGCTGCGAGAAGGGTAGAAATCCTGTATCGTCTCTTCATGTTCATTTCCTCCAATTGCTCGAGCGTTTCCGTGAAGGCTCGATGGAATGCTTGATCCGGCTGACCGAAGGCGCGCTGCCAGTCACTCTGTTTCATAAAATCACTCCCTGTCGTCGTCCGTCAGAAACGCCTTGAGCTGCATTTTTGCTCTGCGTGCCCGCGATTTGATCGTTCCCTCGCGCTCGCCAAGCAAAGACGCGATTTCGCTCAGCGTGTAGCCCTCCATGTACTGAAGGATGACCACCAGTCGTTCCGGCGGCTTCAGCGACAGGATGGCGTCGCGCAGCGCGGCGTTGTCCGCGTGGGCGGTGGGCGCGGGGACGTTGATTCGTTCATCCAGCGCGCGCTGTCGACCCTGACGGCGCTGGATGTTTGTACATTCGTTGATGAAGATGCGCGTAAGCCAGGTATCAAAATACGCATCGTCCTTCAGACGGCCGCAGTGCCGCCACGCCTTCAGAAGCGCTTCCTGCACCGCGTCCATGCGATCCTGTTCCTCGCGCAGAAGGCCGTAGCCGATGCGGTACAGCCGCGCTTCGAGCTTCCGCGCGCGTTCGGTAAATTGCTGCCTGTCCATACGTGTTTCCTTTCATCCGGTACGTCGATCGATCGTTCCATAGGTTAGACGCTCCGCGCGCGGAAATGGATTTTGGAGAAAAAAATGAATTGTCTGATTTATTCTGCCGCGAAGGTGACGGACGGGGTTGCTATTTCCCTCCGGCTCTGATACAATGAAGAGGACAAAATACGGCAAAGGGGGCGCGTGACTTGTTTCAGAACGCGGCGGAGGTTCAGGCATACATAAAGGAAAACGGCATTCGCTTTGTGGATTTCAAGATGATCGATCTGCATGGCCGCTGGCGGCACCTGTGCATTCCGGCGGGACGGTTTGACGAGAGCCTGATGAAAAGCGGCATCGGCTTTGACGGCTCCAACTACGGCTACGCGGCCGTGGAAAACAGCGATATGGTGTTCATTCCGGACGTGCGCACGGCTATCGTCGATCCGTTTGTGGAAGCGCCGACGCTGACGATGGTGGGCGACGTGATGGTGATCGACCATCCGCACAACCGGCCTTTTGATCAGTACCCGCGCAACATCATCCGCCGCGCCGTGGAATTCATGCGCGAGGAGGGCATTGCCGACGAGATGATCGTGGGGCCGGAGTTCGAGTTCCACGTGTTTGACGGCGTGGCTTACGACGTGAAGCCTGACTGCGCCGGGTATCGCCTGACGAGCGTGGAATCGGCGTGGTCGGCGGGCAGCGAGGATTCGAACGGCTACCACGTGCGCGCGCACGAGGGCTATCACGCCGACCTGCCCGGTGACATTCACTACGACCTGCGCAACGAAATGTGCGAGGAGCTGGAGCGCTGGAACGTGCCGGTGAAGTATCATCATCACGAGGTGGGCGGCTCGGGACAGATGGAAATCGAAACCGAGCTGATCGAGGTGTGCAAGGCGGCAGACGACACGATGGCGACCAAGTACGTGCTTCGCAACTGCGCCGCGCGCAGCGGCAAAACCGCCACGCTGATGCCCAAGCCGATTCGCGGCGAGGCGGGCAACGGCATGCACGTGCACATGCTTTTGAAAAAGGACGGCAGGCCGCTGTTCTACGACGAAAACGGCTACGCGCAGCTGAGCCGCACGGCCATGTACTTCATCGGCGGACTGCTTAAACACGTGCGCTCCCTGTGCGCGCTGACGAACCCGTCCACCAATTCCTATCGCCGCCTGGTGCCCGGCTTTGAAGCGCCGGTTACGATCGGCTACGCCAGCGCGAACCGCTCCGCCGTAGTTCGCATTCCGGCATACGTCAAGAGCCCGGACAAGAAGCGCTTCGAGCTGCGCAATCCGGACGCGACGTGCAATCCCTACTTCGCCTATGCCGCCATCCTGATGGCGGGTCTGGACGGCGTGCGCAATAAGATCGACCCGGCGAACTACAACTGGGGGCCGTTCGACTTTAACCTGTTCGCGCTGCCGGAGGAGGAAAAGGCGAAGCTCACGCACCTGCCCGCGTCGCTGGAGGAAGCGCTGGACGCGCTGGAAGCCGACCACGACTACCTGACCGTCGGCGGCGTATTCCCGGAGCGCCTTCTGAATACGTGGATGAAGACCGTCCGCAAAGAGGCGCGCTACGTGGAAAGCTATCCCAGCCCCGCGGAATTTGAAATGTATTACGACCTGTAAGAGCCGATAAACCGACTCTCGCCCGCGGACGCGCAGCCGTGCCCGCGGGCAAAAGCATATCCCTACGCTTCAATCGTCGCCTGTGCGCCCCAGAGGTGCTTGCGGACGACGATCTTTTTGTCGATGCGGTCGCGCAGCTCGGGCATATGAGAGATGATGCCGATCAGCCGGTCGCCGTCGGCGAGACGGGAGAGCAGCTCGAGCGCGTTGCGCAGCGCGTTTTCGTCCAGCGTGCCGAAGCCCTCGTCGATGAACATCGCTTCCAGCCGCACGCCGCCGCTTTCCGCCTGCACCACGTCCGACAGTCCCAGCGCCAGCGCCAGCGAGGCCATGAACGATTCGCCGCCGGAAAGCGTGGTCACGTCGCGCCACTGTCCGGTGGAGCGGTCGAACACGTCCAGATCGAGTCCGGCCTGGCTGCGCCGGTCGCGCGCTTCCTCCTTCAGGCGCAGGACGAACATGCCGTCCGTCAAAAGCGTAAGCCGCTTGTTCGCCGCCGCCACGACCTGCTTGAAATAGTACTGCTGCACGTAGGTTTCGAACGTGATCTTCACCTTCTGCGACAGCTGCCCGCTGACGGCGCGGTATAAGTCGTCCAGCACCGCCCATTCCCCGGCGTGGGACGTTTGCAGGCGGCGCACGTCGCGCAGCTCCTTCAGCGCCGACTCGTTCAGCGCCAGCCGGCGCGCGACGTCGGCTTCGTCCCTGCGCAGCGCGTCCCGCTCGGCGTTCAGGTTCTGGAACGCGGCGGTCAGCGCGTCCAGATCCGCGCGCGCCTTGCCCGCGAGCTTGCGGTTCTGCGCGTCGATGCGGTCGGCCAGCGAACGCCGGTTCTCGTTGTGGGCGGTGATGCGCGCTTCCAGCTCGCGCACCTGATTCTCGGGAAGGCGGGCGAGACGGTAGTCCGCTTCGTCCGCAAATTCGTTTTCGGAAAGTAAGCGGGCAAACGCTGCCTGAAGCCGCACGCCCTCCTCGGTCAGACGGGCATGCGTCTCCGCGGCGCTCTGCCGCCGGGCTTCGCTCTCCGCGAGCGCGCGGCGCGTGCGCTCCAGCGCGTTGCGCGCGTCGAGCTCCGCGCGGGTGATTCGATTGGCTTCATCCACTGCCTGCCGGATGCGCGCTTCCAGCGCGCGGCGCGTGTCGTTTTCCTGAATGCCGCGCGCGGCAAGCTGCTTTTTCTGAACCTCCATGGCGGCGCGCACGCCGGAAAGCGACGCGTCGACCGCCTGAACCGCGGCGGCCGCGGCGCGCTGCGCCTTTTCGGCGCGTTCCAGCGCTTCGCGGGAGACGGACGCGTCGGCGGGCTTCGCCGGAGCGGGATGCTTCGTGGAGCCGCACACGGGGCACGGCTTGCCCTCGCGCAGACCGGCGGCCAGCAGGCCGCACTGGCCGAGGTAGTACGCGTCCTTTATGCGGGTATAGGTTTCGTCCGCGCCGCGGCTCGCGTCCAGCGACTGCACGAGCTTGGCCTTGAGCCTGGCTTCCTCCGCGGCGCGGGTTTCCAGCTCAGAAAGAAGCGGCAGGCATTCCCGAAGCTGCATGGCCAGCCCGTTCTGTTTCTCCGCTTCCGGCAGCGCGCGCTCCGCGTCCGCGTGGGCGGCTTCCAGCGCGGGCAGCGCTTCGCGAATCGCCGCGCACTGCCGTTCGGCTTCGGCCAGCGCCTTTTCAGCGGAGAGCAGCCCCTGCGCATTCTGGCGGCACAGCGCTTCGGCGGGGGCGATCCGCAGGGCGCGGCGGGCGCGGGCAAGGCGGGCCGCGTCGTCGTCGATGGCGATCTGGGCTTCGATCAGCCTGTCCAGCGCCGCGCGGCAGCGGTCGAGCAGCGCGAAGTCCTCGTTGGTATGCTTCGCGTCGGCCAGCGCGGCGGAAGCGTCGGCAAGCCGGCGGTCGGCGGCTTCCAGCCGGGACGCGACGTTCGCCCGCTTTTCGTTCTCGAACGCGAGCAGCCCGTCCATCGCCGCGAGCAGCCGGTCGGCGTATTTCGGCTCGGACAGGTATAGCGCGAAAGGCGCGCCGTCCGCGTAATCCGCGTCCACGTTCACGCGCGACGCGGCGATTTGCAGCCGCTTTTCCAGCGTGCCGCGCGCCTGCTGGGCGGCGGCGCTTTTCTCCTTGAGACGCAGCTGCAGCTGCGCATACTGGAACGTGCCGAACAGCCGCTGGAACAGGTCGCGCCGCTCGGCGGATTTGGCGTTGAGAATCTTCAGAAAATCGCCCTGCGCGATCATCACGGTCTGCGCGAACTGGTCGCGGGTCAGCCCGATCAGATCCTGCACGCGCTGCGCGATTTCATCCAGTCCCGACCAGCTCTCGCCGGTGTCGGACTGAAGCTCCGCCGCGTGCTTGCGCACGATCACGCCGTCGCCGCGCTTGCTGGCGCGGGTGTATTCGGGATTGCGGCGCAGACAGTAGTCGTGCCCTCTGTGGCGGAACGTCAGCTCCACCCACGTATCCTCCGTCTGGGCGGCGTAGTCCGAGCGGAAGGACTTCGCGGCGCGGCGATCCTTGCCGCCCGCGGCTTCGCCGTACAGCGCGAAGCTGATGGCGTCGAAAATCGTGGTCTTGCCCGCGCCGGTGTCGCCGGTGATCAGGAACAGGCCGTTCTCACCCAGCTCTTCAAAATCGATCTCCGTCGTGCGGGCATACGGGCCAAAGGCGCACATCGTCAGCTTCAAAGGCTTCATCGCACTTCTCCTTCCAACTCCTTCAGAATCGCCGTGAGCATTTCAATGTGGCGCTCGCTGGGCGCGACGTCGTTGTTTTGCAGCCGGTAGAAGTCCGAAAACAGCTCCGGAATGGACTTGCTCTCCATCTGCTCCCGCGCCAGCACGTCGATATCCATCTTCGTTTTGGAATTGACCACGGAGAACTTCAGCATGTTGGGAAATACCGTTGAAATCGTCACGCGCGCGTCCGGCGGGGGCAGCTCGTCGTGAATCGTCACCCAAACGTAGTCCTCGGAGTAGGGCATGGCCATAACGTCCGAAAGCATGCCTTCCACGGTTCGCATGTCGTGCGGCGCGGTCAAAGGCACGGTGTGCAGACGAACGTCGCCCTTTTGGAGCATCTCAACCACCGTGACCGACTTCCTGTGGTTTACCTCGGAGAAGGAATACTTCATCAGCGAGCCGGCGTAGCGCAGGGTGTCGCGCTTCAGCCGCTGCGGGCCGTGGATGTGGCCGAGCGCCACGTAGTCGTAGTCGTCGAACGCGGAAGCGTCCACGCAGTCCAGCCCGCCGACGGCGGTTTCCTCGGAATCGCAGGTTTCCGCGCCGGTCACGAACTGATGGCACACGAGCACATTGCGCGCCGCAGGGTCGATCGGCGAATGCCGCAGAACCGCGCGCACCGCGTCCTCATAGGTCTCGATCTTCTCATCCGGGTAGAAGCGGCGCGCCTGAATGGGCTTGAGGAAGGGCAAAAGCCCGAAGCGCACCTCGCCGAACGCGTCCGAAAGCGCAACCGTCTGCACCGTGCCCGTGAATTCCTCGGACACATACACGCCCGCGTTTCGAACCAGCGCGGAAAAATAGCTGATGCGCTGCGCGGAATCGTGGTTGCCGCTGATGACGAGCACGCGAATGCCCGCCGCTGCGAGACGGGTAACAAACGCGTCGAACGCCGCCATAGCCTCGCTCTGCGGCGAAGCCTTCTGATATACGTCGCCCGCGATGACCACCGCGTCAGCATGCTCGGCTTCCGCGAGCGCCGAAATCTGATTCAGCAGGAAAATCTGATCCTCTAAAAAGGAAACCCCGTTCAGCCGCTTGCCCAGATGCAGATCGGCAATGTGCAGAAATTTCACGCGCGCGCCTCCCATTCTTTTGTGTGTAGGAACATGAATTCATTCTACCACGGCGCGAATCGCGTGTCAACCGATGAAAACAGACCAAGGTCTTCTTTTAAAAACGCTGTTCAACGGAGGAAGAATCTGTTATAATCGGTATACGGAGAATAGGAGGAATGCACATGAAAACCGCGTTGATCGGACTGGGTCGCATCGGGTGGCAGCATCACCTGCCGCAGATCGTGAAGCACGAGGGCTTTGAGCTTGCGGCGGTTGTGGACACGAATCCGGAGCGCCTGCGGGAGGCTGAGGTGGCCTATGGTGTTCGCGGCTACGCGGACGCGGCGGAGATGCTGGTGAAGGAAGCGCCCGAGCTGGTCGTCGTCGCGTCGCCGACGGTGTTCCACCGGCAGCATGCCATGGACGCGCTGCGCGCGGGCGCGCATGTGTTTCTGGATAAGCCGATGGCCTGCTCGCTTTCCGAAGCGCGGGAAATCGTCGACCGCGCGAGGGCATGCAACCGGAAGCTGATGGTATATCAGCCGCACAGAGCCACGGCGGAGGCCGTCGCGGCGCGTCAGGTGCTGGAAAGCGGGCTGCTGGGGCGGGTGTATATGATCAGGCGCGCCAGCAACGGCTACAACCGCCGCGCCGACTGGCAGGCGTTCGAGAAGAACGGGGGCGGCATGCTGTCCAACTACGGCGCGCATTACATCGATCAGCTGCTGTATCTCACCGGCGGCGTGCCGGAGGAGGTTCGCTGCTGGCGCATGCGCGAGGTGAGTCTGGGCGACGCGGACGATGTGGTGAAGGTGATCATCCGCACCGCGAACGGGCCGCTGCTGGATGTCGACATCAGTCAGGCGGCGGCGCTGTCCGCCGAGCCGTGGCTGCTTCTGGGCACGCTGGGCGCGGCGAAGCTGGAAAAGACGGACGAAGGCGCGCGCTTCCTCGTGCGCTATCTGAAGCCGGACGAGCTTCCGCCGCTGGAGGCGGACGGGTGCCTGCTGGCGAAGGGGCGCAGGTATGATCAGGACGGAACGCTTCCGTGGCGAAGCGAGCGCTTTCCCGTGCGGCCGGACATGGCGGTGGATTTCTACGACCGCTGCCGCGCGTATTTCATCGAGGGCGGCGCGCCGTTTGTGCCCGTGGAGGAGACGCTGCGCGTGATGGAGATTCTGGAGGAATGCCGAACCGGCGCGCCGGTCAGGCGTGTATAAGCGATGCGAAGGGGACGAGGGAGGATGAACAAACGGCTTCTGATCGGCACGGCGAACGTGAGCAAGCTGCCGTATCTGATGGAATATTTCGAGGACACGGACATTGAATGCGTATCTCCGGCGGCGCTGGGGCTCGCGCGGTTTGACGCGCCGGAAAACGCAAAGACCGCCGAGGACAACGCCATTGAAAAGGCGCTGGCGTGGTATCATGCCGCGCGCATGCCGGTGCTGGCGCTGGACGCGGGGCTTGTGTTTCTGGACTTGCCGGACGACGATCCCGATCAGCCCGGGGTGCACGTGCGCCGCGCGCCCGGGTACGCAATGGACGACGAAGAAATGCTGAATTACTTCGCCGGCGTGGTTCACCGGCACGGCGGGCGGCTGAGGTGCGCGTGGCAGGATTCCTACTGCCTTCTGAAGGACGAGGCGCACATTTATTCCTACACCTTCGACCGGGAGATGCTGCTCGCGAACGCGTTTGACATGGTGGACGCGCCGTGCGCGGGGCGCGTGCCCGGCTGGCCGCTGAACAGCCTGTCGATTGATCCCTGCACCGGGAAATACTGGCTGGAGATGACGGAGGAGGACGAACGCCGTTCGGCGGAAATGGCCAGTACGGCGCATGCCGAAAACGGCGCGAAGCTGACGCGATGGCTTCAGGAGACGGCTTCGCGCATGCTGGAAACCGAATAGAGCAAAAGGAGGGAACACGGATGGACGAACGACTGACGCGGCTTCTGGAACAGACGCGCGACGCGCATCGGATCATGGAGTATGACGAGCGCGAGACCGCCGATGACCGCCTGCGCCGCAAGCCGGCGCTTCGCTCCCGACTGGTGGACGACTGCGAGAGCCTTGAAAACTGGAAGGCGCTCACGCCGTACGCGAAGGTGGAGCTTTCGGACGAGCATGCCTACGAGGGACGGCACAGCATTCGCTTCAGCGCGCCAACGAACCTGCCGGACTGGCTTCCCGGACGGGGGCGCGGGCGTATTTACGCGGAGCCGGGCGCCATGCGCGTGCTGCCGCACGAGGATCTGACCGAATGGAACCGTATCTCCGTGCGCGTGCGGCCGGAGATTCCCGGCATGCGCTCCGTGTGCCTGCGCGTGCAGCTGTATAACGAGGGCGACCATCCCGTGCCCGACCGCTACATGCGCGAGGGTGCGCACAACGTGAATCTGAAAAACGGCGAGTGGAACCACATCACCGTGGAGATTCCGTATCTGCACCGGAACGACGCGGTGGGCATCGCGCTGGAATACGACATGTGCGGCCACGAGTTTGACGCGGCTGATACCGCCGTATGGTACATTGACAAGCTCGAGCTTCAGTATGTGGAGCCGGAAATGTATGAGGGCTGGGTGCCCGGGCGCGGACGGATCGCGTTTTCCGGCAGCGGGTACCGTCCGGACGGGCGCAAGCTGGCCATTGCGGGCGCGGAGATTTGCGCCGAGCGCTTCCGCGTGCTGGAAACGGAAACGGGGCGCTGCGCGTATGAGGGCGAGGTGCGCCGAGAAAACGGGCTGGCTGTGATGGATTTCACCGCGCTTCGAACGCCGGGGCGCTACCTTCTGCTCGCGGGCGAGCTGTCCACGCGCGTGTTTCCCATCGACGAGCGCGTATGGGAGCCGTCGGTGTGGAAGGTGCTGAATTTCTATCTGTCGCAGCGCTGCGGCTGGGATGTGCCGGGTAAGCATCATGCCTGCCATACCGACCTGCTTCTGAAGCACAATGGCCGCGCGATCGTGGCCAACGGCGGCTGGCACGACGCGGCCGATCTGGCGCAGGGCATGAACAACACCTCCGACGGAACGGCGGCGCTGTTCCGGCTGGCGCGTCGGCTGAAGGGCGCGCAGGGGCTTGCGGCGCGGCTGTATGAGCGCGTGCTGGAGGAAGCGCGCTGGGGACTGGACTATGTGCTGAAGACGCGCTTCGGCGACGGGTATCGCTCTTCCTATTCGTCCACGTCCATCTGGACGGACGGCGTGATCGGCACGGAGGACGACATTCTTTCCGAGCCGTCGGACGATCCGTTCGCCAATTTCTGCGCTGCTTGCGCCGAAGCGCTCGGCGCGGAGGGGCTGAAGGAGAGCGATCCAGCCTACGCGGCGTACAGCCTGAAAATCGCGCGCGAGGACTTCCGCCTTGCGGAAAGGCGCATGCCGAAGGAAGAGGACGGAACGGTTCGCTATGAGGTGAACCTGTTCGCCGCCGCAGCGGCGGCTGCCGCGGAGCTGGTGCGCGCCGGCGCGGCGGAATTCGAAGAGCCCGCCGTGCGCTACGCGCGGCTGCTGATGGAATGTCAGCAGACGGAATGGCCGGACTGGGACGAGCCGATTCGCGGCTTCTTCTGGCGTGACCGCGGGCACACGCTGCCCAGCCATTTCGCGCATTTCTCCTGCGAGCAGTATTATACCGCCGGTCTGGCCGCGCTCGTCGAGGTTCTGCCGGCGCACGAGGACTGTCCGCGCTGGAAGCATGCGCTGAGCCTGTACTGCGAGTACGCGCGCGCCGCGGCGGCGCACACCGCGCCGTGGTACATGCTGCCCGAGGGCGTGTATCATGAGAACGAAGCAATCGATTATCCGAAGGAGACGCTGGCCGACATCATCTGGGGCACCGGGGAGGAGCTGAAGGGCTTCAAGGATCAGGTGCATAACGGCATAGCGCTGGGCAGGGGCTATTACCTGCGCCGGTTCCCGGTCTGGTTCTCGTTCCGCGGGAACCTGAACGTGCTCCTGTCGCAGACGGCGGCGCTGGCCATGGCCGCGCAGGCCACCGGCGACGCCGATGCGCGCCAGCTGGTCGAGCGTCAGCTGGAATGGACGGTGGGACGCAACCCGTTCGCGCAGTCGCTCATCTTCGGCGAGGGATACGACTGGACGAACGAATACGCCGTGCAGCCCGGGCAGACGGTGGGACAGATGCCCGTGGGCATCCAGTCGCTGTGGGCGCACGACGCGCCATACTGGCCGCAGGTATGCACCGCAACCTATAAGGAGGTCTGGATCAGCCCGGCCAATAAATGGATGTGGACGCTGAGCGCCTGCCTGTAAACCAAAGCCGACCCGCCGGGGAAAATGCCTCCGGCGGGTGTTTTCAAAGGGGATGCTTGCCGCATAGTTTTGACGCATGCGGCAAAAGTTCTCGATGAAACGGCGATTTTGCGAGAAATTACATGTGCATCAGTTTATCGGTTCTGAGAAGGTCGCCTTCAATCATACTGAAGTAGATTCTGCGGTAATAAAGTATATCGCTCATGACAACTTCATCAGGAATCGTCGGAAATGCAGTTACACTTCCGCAAGCATGGAGCTTGTTCAGTGGAACCTCATCCGCTTTTTCTGCCCAGAGAATCGTTCGATACACAAAAAGATAATCATTCCAATTAGCACCACGCCAAAACTCGCCGTTTAACACAATGTCGGGGTTTGCGCGTATTTCCTCCATGGAGGATTTCGAGCGAAACGTGTAAACGAGCGGATGCACACCTGCGTATCTGTAAAAGTCAACACACAGAAATCCGATCGTGTAGCCTTTCAGCTCGGGGTTATCGGCATAGGCCGGGTCTATATCATAACAATAGATTTCGCCGACCTTCCACGTGCTTTCAGGTCTTTTCGTCCGCTTTTGTCTCGGTCTGCGTCCGCACTCGATGATCTTTTCTTCGAGCATTCGAATGGTTTCATCAGACAGAATGCCGGAGGATTTCCGAATTCCTTTGTAAAGCTCGGAAACAAGCTCTCCACTTTTCGGTATGAGCTTATATGCCGCCGTAAGCCACGCGATGGATTGATCGTCCGCGTCGGAATACGAATTCTTCAGCTTTTCTATAACTCGGCTGCACGCCGCCTTGTTATCCGTCTCCTCGGAGAAGATCGATTCAATATCATCGATTACGTCCAATGCGGTGTCGTTTTCACATAACCGGCTTCCCCAGCTTCCCACGCGCAGATCGCCTCCCATCAACATCTTTCGATTTTACCGCGGACAATTCTCCGCGGCGAAAAGCTGCAATTTCGCGTACAGATCTTCCAGAATCAAACGGCTGTCGATCGATTTGTACACGCGGATGGGGCGGCTGAGCCCGGTATGCACATAGACCTGCTCCTGCGTGATGTAGGGGGCGGGAACATAGTCAAATTCAAAGCGGTGTTCATACAGAATCAGTCCGACGGCAGGGCTGTCGCCTAATACCCACGTTTCACCTGTACGGAAATCGCTCTTTCGGGGAATCTCCTCCTGACTGTGGGCGATCAGCTGATCGAACAGATAGCGCCCAATTTCGCCGTAGGGCCGCACACGAACCTGCAATTCTGCTAAAGAGACAGGCATCATTTCATAGACGTTCTTTGGCACCTGCCACAGCTCGATTTTGCTGGAAAATACTACGTTTGCGGCGTTGACGTCGTTGCCCAAATTGAACTCCGGGCTCCCGGAAGGGTAAACGCCGCCGCCAATCCATATGGCGGTCAGCCGGTTTGCAATGCGGGGCTCCATCAGGTAGGCACTGGCCAAGTCGGTCAGGGGGCCGAGAAAGATAACGAACAGTCGACGCGGGTCGTCCTTCATGGCTTCGCGCACGATCAGCTCTGCACCCTCACTGACAACGGGAGCCGTTCTGTCGGGCAGGGCGTGGGGCGCGCCGTGGTAAAGCAAACCGTCTTTCGGAAGGTACATCTTGTCCAGAATGGTTTCCAGTTCCCGGTAGCTGGCTTCCATTGCATCGGGCACGCGATCGATGCCGAAATGCGCGGCGATTAATCCTACATTGTCCATCTTGGGACTCAGCAGCGCCTGCACAACGGCAAATTGGTCGTCGGCTTCGTTTTTTGCGTCGGTATCGGTGATCAGGCGCACCTGTTTCTCCTGCGGGACGGCGAATGCGTAGCGATCGTAGACCATGTTTCCCATCCTTTCTGAGAGCTGCATGGGCATTTGATAAAAGAAGCAATATGCACAAAAACGCAGGCATATTGCTTCTTCAATCATATTGCGAAGGGGATTACTTCATTGCCTCTTCCACGGCCACGGCTACGGCCACGGTCGCGCCGACCATGGGGTTATTGCCCATGCCCAGGAAGCCCATCATTTCGACGTGCGCGGGCACGGAGGAGGAACCGGCGAACTGGGCGTCGGAGTGCATACGGCCCATGGTGTCGGTCATGCCGTAGGAGGCGGGGCCGGCGGCCATGTTGTCGGGATGCAGGGTACGGCCCGTGCCGCCGCCGGAAGCGACGGAGAAGTACTTCTTGCCCGCTTCGAGGCGTTCCTTCTTATAGGTGCCGGCGGTGGGATGCTGGAAGCGGGTGGGGTTGGTGGAGTTGCCGGTGATGGAAACGTCCACGTTCTCATGCCACATGATGGCAACGCCCTCGCGCACGTCGTCCGCGCCGTAGCAGTTGACCTTGGAGCGGTCGCCGGTGGAGTAGGCGGTCTTGTTTACGATGGTCAGCGCGTGATCTTCCTTCACGTCGGCAGACAGGTAGTCGTACTTGGTCTGCACGTAGGTGAAGCCGTTGATGCGGGAGATGATCATGGCGGCGTCCTTGCCGAGACCGTTCAGGATGACGCGCAGGGGCTTGCGGCGCACCTTGTTGGCGTTCAGAGCGATTTTGATCGCGCCTTCGGCGGCGGCGAAGGATTCGTGGCCGGCGAGGAACGCGAAGCACTCGGTGTTTTCGTCCAGCAGCATCGCGCCCAGATTGCCGTGGCCGATGCCGACCTGGCGCTGATCCGCGACGGAGCCGGGGATGCAGAAGGCCTGCAGGCCTTCGCCGATGCAGCGGGCGGCGTCGGCGGCGGTCTTAACGCCCTTCTTCATGGCGATGGCAGCGCCGAGCTCATAGGCCCACTTCGCGTTTTCGAAGCAGATGGGCTGGGTGCTCTCGACGATCTTATAGGCGTCTACGCCCTTGGAATTGTTGAATGCCTTGACTTCTTCAAAATCCTTGAAGCCGTACTTTTCGAGCACGGGCTGGAGCTGAGGCATGCGGCCTTCATAGTTTTCAAACAGAGACATTCTTCAGCCCTCCTTTATTCTTTGCGCGGGTCAATCCACTTGACCGCGCCGTCTTCGGCCTTGAAGCGGCCGTAGGTGCCGATGTTCTTCTCGTAGGCTTCGTTGGGAGCCATGCCCTTTTTGATGGCGTCCATCATCTTGCCGAGAGAGAGGTACTGGTAGCCGCAGACCTGATCGTCCTTGTCCAGCGCGAGCTTGAGCACGTAGCCCTCGGTCATTTCGAGGTAACGGGTGCCCTTCGCCCTGGTGCCGTACATGGTGCCGACCATGGAGCGCAGACCCTTGCCCAGGTCTTCCAGACCCGCGCCGATCTTCAGACCGTCGTCGGAGAAAGCGGACTGGGTGCGGCCGTACACGATCTGAAGGAACAGCTCGCGCATGGCGGTGTTGATGGCGTCGCACACGAGGTCGGTGTTCAGCGCTTCCAGAATGGTCTTGCCGGGCAGGATCTCGCTCGCCATGGCGGCGGAGTGGGTCATGCCGGAGCAGCCGATGGTCTCAACGAGCGCTTCTTCGATCACGCCGTTTTTGACGTTCAGGCTCAGCTTGCAAGCGCCCTGCTGCGGCGCGCACCAGCCGATGCCGTGGGTGTAGCCGGAGATGTCCTTGATCTCTTTGGCCTGAATCCATTTGCCTTCCTCGGGAATCGGGGCGGGGCCGTGGTTGGGGCCCTTCGCCACGCATACCATTTCTTCTACTTCACGGGTATACTGCATGGTCTGTCCTCCTTTTTGACAATCGTCCTTGCGGACACACCGGCGCATACCGGGACGAAAACCGCCCGCGTGCCGCGCCGCATTGGATGCCTTCACATTATAGCATAAATACGCGCATGATTGGAGTATGCCGTGCGTAATTTGGCGGTTAAGTTCAGCCGTTATTTTCTTCCGGCGCGGATTTGGCCGCGCGGCGGCGGGCAAACACGCTGCTGATCAGGTGCTTGAACTCGCCGTAAGCGCCGAACCGTTCGAGCGGCTTGAACGCGACGACGAGCGCCTTGTAATACCATGCCTGCTCGCGGCGGTCGGCCTGGTTGAAGCGCTGCCACAGCTCGTCCTTCAGCGCGGCATACTCGCGGCTCAGCGCGCGCGCGTCGGACAGACGGTCGGAGAGCGCCAGAATCAGCTGCTCTTCATCCGCGCCCTTCAGGCGATCGAGTTCCGCCTGCTTGCGTTCGCGCCAGCCCGTTTCCGGGTCGGCGATTTCCGTTTCAAAGGAAACGAGATCGGCCACGTGCGCGCCGAAGGTCTTTTCGATGGCCTCCGCCGTCAGGCCGGGGCAGGTTTCCAAGGTGTCGTGCAGCGCGGCGGCGGCGAGCAGCGCCGGATCGTCCGTCATCGTCGCGGCGACGGAAACGACTTCCATCGGGTGGACGATGCGGGCGGCCGCGCCCGTTCCGCGCGCCTGCTGCCGGTGCGCCTCGGCGGCGAAGACGATCGCGCGGGGGAGAAGCTCCTCCGGAGCGATGGAGACGACGGTCTCGGCGGCTTCCGTCGCGGGAGCGGCCGCGGGCGCCGCGGGCTTGCGGCGGCGACGACGGCGGTGCCTTTTGGCCGCGGGCTGCATCTCTTTCTTTGCGAGCTCGAGGATTTCCGGCGTGGCCGGGAAGAAGGAGAACTTCACCGTGCACATCTTGCTGCCGCCGAATTCGCCGCGAATCAGGTATTCGCCGTGCGTATCGCATTTCGCGGGCTTGTAGAAGCGCGTGAGCGTGCCGATCTCGTCGCCCGACCATGAAAGCGGCTGCATGCACTGCGGGCAGCGCAGAAGGCCGTTGCAGGCTTCTTCCCACGCGGCCTGCTGGTTCATATGTCTGTGCGTCTTGCAGGTGAAAAGGGGCTTCATTTGCAGCGTGTCGCCCGACGCGGCGGTTTCCTTCTGCTTATTATAGGCCTCGACGCCGGCTTCGACGTTCAGCTGGTACATGCAGAACGCGGTGAGGATCGCGTCGTTCATCGCGTCGTGCAGCGAAAGGGTCACGCGAACCTGCAGGCTCTCGGCCACCGTTTTCAGCGCCAGCGGGCCGTGCTCGGGCACCTGAGACGCGTAAATCTTCTGCGCGTCGTACCATGCGCACGACGGGGCGGGGAGGTCGAAAAAGGCGAGGTTGTTCAGGTATACGCGCCGGTCGTCCGGCCCCCAGCTGAACACCGCGTCCACGTCCTTCAGCCATTCGGCAAACTGGGGCGCGGCGGAAACGAAATCCTCGCCGGAGGCAATGTCCGCGTCCGAGATGTGGGTGAGCTTTTTGACATATTTGTCCAGACGGCGGCCGCCGCCCAGACGAATGAACATCCGGAAGGTGTCCACGGGGTTCATCTGATGATCCGTCTTGATCGCGCCGATCTGGATGATCTCCTCGTGCATTTTCACGCCCGAGCGGGACGTGGGCGTTCTAAGCGGATTGTGGTATTGATTCCATTCCAGATCGATCACAACGTAATACACAGAAAAGCTCCTTCCGGGCGGAAAATCTCAGTCTTTATTATAACACGCGAAATCCGGGAGTTCAATACAGGCAACAGAACGTTCATAAACTTTCGAATGAGGAAGATCAAATGCCAATAACTGAAAATTAATCTATTAAATATTGAAGTCAAATGACAGAAAGGTTGTAATAAATGGACGCGGCTGGTATAATAGGTGACAGGAACAAAACGCGAGACGGCGGTTGCAATATAGAGGTGAAACGCATGCAGACGGTGTATTCGACCTATTACCCCATGAGCAAAGTACAGGGAAAAGACGCGTTTGACAGGCATTTTAAGCGAAAAGATTCCTTTGAAAGGCCCGAAAAGCGCTCGCCCTATGACGACGCGTCCTATCGCCCGTCCGGAAGCGGCCGAAACGGTGGCAGGGATTCCGGCAGCGGAATGGGCTATATTTGTATTACAATTTTATTGCTGCTTTTGCTGTATCCGGTCGGATTGTTTTTCCTGTGGTCACGGAAAATCTGCTGGAGCGGCGGGGCGAAGTTTCTGCTTACGCTCGTCGCGGGCGCAGTTTTCTGTGTGCTGCTCGTGTTTGCTTTGACGTATAAGACGGAAAATCCCACCGTCAAGCGCGTGCAGACGGCTGTGTCCGACGCGTTCGACTGGATATACGACCAGACCGGCGGCGGAATCGATGCGGTCGGCAAGTGGGCGGGCGACCGCCTGAACGAGGCGAAGGACGTTGCGCTGCGCGCGTGGGACGGCATGGATGAGGACGTCGCAAGGCTGGGCCTTGAGGCCTACAGCCACGTCGGCACGAACATCGACGCTGTGAAAAATCGCCTGCCGCGCCTTCTGCTGAACCAGTTCAAGACGTGGATCAACTATCAGGAACCCGTTGAAGACACGGTTCCGATTCGTCAGGCGACGCCGGATCGGGGCGTGAGCGTGGTCGGCGCGACGCAGGCCTCTCCGGATGCGGCCGAGCCGCAGGCGCTGCCGACGCTTTCGCCGGCGGAAACGGGTATGCCGACTCCGACAGAAACGCCCGTGCCGACGGCCACGCCGACGCCTACCCCCAAGCCGGTAACGCTCCCGCCGATCAAGGAAGCGGCGTACGCGCCGGTGTACTTTACCGCCGGCGGAACCTATTATCACGAAACGAAGAACTGCAGCGGCATGATGAACGCCGTGTCTCATACGCTGGGAGAAGCGAAGGCGGCGGGCAAACAGACCTGCGAGAGATGCAATGTAACGCCCTACAGCATGCTGGACTGCGAGCACTATCTGTGGGTCGACGGACGGCGCAACGTGCATACCACCGACGAATGCCCGATTTTTACCGGCGAACGCTATACGCTTCTGCCGTTTGAGGATGTGTACGAGGGCGGCTATGTCTACTGTCCCACCTGCGGCGCGGACGTGTGCTATGAGTACATGGTGCAGAACGACGAGCAGTTCTCCCTGGACGGCGACGCCGATCAGGAACTGCAGGCGCTGTATAACTACGAACGCACGATCACGGTCTACTACAGCGAAAACAGCCGAAGCTACCACGCCGACACAGCCTGCCAGCGCATGACAAATTCGAAATACGTGCACACCCTCTACCAGGCTCTGCACGTAGATAAGAAAAACCGCTGCGGCCTGTGCCATCCCATTACAGAAGAGGAAGCCAGAAGTGCGATGACGGCGACGAAGCCGTAGAACAAACACAATAAATTTATAAGAAATGCGGACGGGGCATATGCTCTCGTCCCTTTTCATGTGAAAGAACGGGCTGTACGATAAGAAAGACGATTTTCGGGGTGGAGAGAGTGCCTCCGAAAAAATAAAATTTTTTCGCGAAAAAGCGTTACTTTTTCCTGAGTTACGACATAATACAGTGTATG
>ENA-UOJG01000318-UOJG01000318.1-human-gut-metagenome-genome-assembly--contig:-C47-NODE-318-length-71729-cov-7.787203_pt1 | contig 71729 bp, 62 predicted proteins | sample MGYA00242340_ERZ723887 | MGnify/ENA metagenome assembly ERZ723887 | reverse complement strand
ATACCACGAACAACCGACTGGAGATTTTTGCGGTCATCACCGGCATTGGCGCGCTGAAAGAACCGTGCATTATTGATATTTATTCCGATTCTGCATATACTGTAAATGCCTTTAACGAGCATTGGCTTGATAACTGGCAAAAGAACGGGTGGATGAACAGCAAAAAGCAGCCTGTTGAAAACAGCGATTTATGGAAGCTACTATTGCAGATCATCCGAATTAAAAAGCACGAGGTTTTCTTTCACAAGGTAAAAGGGCATGCGGATAATCCCTGGAATAATCGCTGCGATGAATTGGCCACCGGCGCGATTAAAGAATACCGTCGAATGAACGGCGAAAAGGTAGAGGAAAGAGAAAAGCCGGCGAGTATTCCATCTGTGGGGGAGAAGAAGGACTAGCTGCATTTGGAGGATAGGAAGCAAAAAGCTTCAGGCGCTGCGCGTGCGCTTGAAGCTTTTTGCTTGGAGTACGTTCTATGCAAGGTTTCAAAAGGGCGCAGTTGATTGCAAATTTGAAGGCTTGACAACAGGAGGGGAAGGAGCTATACTTAGGAAGAACATTTCGCTAAAGAATACTTTTACGAATAATTGGAGGTTAAAATGGCGAATACCACCTATCAGGAGCGGTTGCGTGCGGAACGAACCGAAAAAGTCCGTCAGATGCTGCGTTTGCTCCCGGCTTCCTGCGCTGATTTTATCAATAGCATCACAATGACCACAAGCCCGCTTACCCGTTTGGCTTATACCATCGATTTGCAAACGTTTTGCGATTACGCGACGAAGGAGCTCCCCTATTTTGCCTCTAAAAGCCCTCAGGACTGGACGGACGAGGATCTAGGCCATTTCACGGCCCGCGATTTGAACGGCTATGCGGATTATTTAACGTTGTATTACAAGGATCAGGCCGTCGCTGAAACTGTGGAGCAGCAAAAGGTGCTGCGCAACCATGAATGCGGCGTAATGCGCAAGCTGTCCTCCCTGCGTTCCTATTTTGATTATCTGTTCAAAAGCGAGAGGATCAGCGGAAATATCGCCGCGCTTGTTTCCCTTCCCAAGCTGCACGAGAAGCCCATTCTGCACTTAATTGGCCCTGAAATTGAGCGCCTTCTTGCCGTCGCTGATGATGGCGCAGAGCTCACGCAAACCCAGCAGCGTTTTCATGCCCATACGCGCAAACGGGATTATGCCATTTTGATGCTGTTCCTTGGAACTGGCATGCGCGTTAGCGAGTGTGTGGGCATTGATATTGGCGATTTGGATTTGCAGCAGAATGCCGTGCTGGTCACACGCAAAGGCGGCAATCAGGTCATCCTGTATTATCCCCAGGAGGTTGCCGACGCTTTGAAGGCTTACCTTGAGGAGCGTAAGCGCATAGAAGCGGCGGATAAAGCGGATGAAAACGCTTTATTTCTATCGCTTCAGCGCAAAAGGATTTCACAGCGCGCCGTACAGCTGATGGTGAAAAAATACTGCGCCGTGGCCGTACCGCTGAAAAAGCGCATGAGCCCACATAAGCTGCGCAGTACCTACGCCACGCGGCTTTACCATGAAACAGAGGATATTTACCTTGTAGCGGATGCGCTGGGACATTCCGATGTAAACACAACCCGCCGCCATTACGCGGCCATGAGCGACGAACGCCGCAGAGAAGCCGCGCAAAATACGCATTTGCCAGGCATGGAGGCAGCGTTGCCTGTTCCTCCTTCCATAAGCGATGATATGCGGCTGAAATAGAAACATTCGTTCGCAAAGCTCTTGCAAACCTACGCCAATTTGTGGTATGCTATATATATTGAAGCGTAAGGAAGTGAAACCTATGAGCAATCCACGCGGCGATACACAGGCACGCATCCTTGCGTATATTGAAAAAGCCACGCTGCAAAAGGGCTATCCCCCTTCCGTGCGTGAAATTTGCGACGCCACAGGGTTAAAAAGCACTTCAACAGTTCATGGCCACTTGATTCGGTTGGAAAAAAAAGGGCTTTTGTACCGCGACTCGATGAAGCCCAGAGCCATTTCTGTGCCGGTAGATCATCAAATGTACCGAACGGAAATGGTACAGGTGCCAGTTGTGGGCCGCGTAACGGCGGGCGTACCCATTTTAGCAACGGAGAACATTGAGGACTATATTCCGCTTCCGCAAAGTATGCTTGGGGAAGGCGAGCATTACATTCTTTCCGTTCGCGGTGAAAGCATGATTGGCGCCGGCATCATGGATGGCGATTATGTTGTGGTGCGCAAGCAAAACACGGCGTATAACGGCGATATTGTAATCGCCCTCATTGAGGACGATGCGACTGTCAAACGCTTTTATAAAGAAAACGGCGTTTTTCGCCTCCAGCCGGAAAACCCCACTATGGAGCCTATTATCGTGCCCGAGGTATCTATTCTAGGCAAGGTGGTTTCCCTTTATCGCATTTTTTAAGAACATACGCTCGGGAGTTGATCGTTGTGTCCTGGTGGGAGCAAGGTCTTCGTTTGTTATTGGCAGTTGTAATTGGATGCATTATCGGTATTGAACGCGAACGTAAAAACCGGCCTGCTGGCATGCGTACCCATGTTTTGGTATGCGTTGGCGCTTCCATTATCGCTATCATGGAAAGCCTGATGATCGCCGATACCATTACGCTGAACATGAATAACGAAAATACTGGCATCGCCATCAGCTATGGCCGTATCAGCGCGCAGGTTATCAGCGGAATCGGCTTTTTGGGAGCCGGTACCATTTTTATCAGCCAAAAGAAAATTGCGGGTCTTACAACAGCCGCCTCTCTTTGGAACGCTGCCTGCCTTGGCCTGGCCGTTGGCATGGGGTATTATGTTATTGCCCTGGCCGGTTGCGCCATCGTAATGGTTACGCTGGCGCTGCTTCAGCGCGTGGTGCATGTCAACTCGGTAAAGCATGTGGAGATCAAGTTTATTCATAGGGTTGAAACCATCGCCTTTATCAACGACTATTTTCAAAGCATGGGCATGCGCGTGCTCGATATCGACTTCCATGTGGAGAACAAAGGAAAGTATAACCTGTATACCAATATTTATACCCTGGACATGCAGGGAAAAACGACCTATAAGGATATTGTGAACAAGCTATCCGAATATGCAAATATCCAAGGCATACGCACCCGCAATACCTGAGCGCCCTTTTTTTGGATTTTGCCGGTTTGCGAGCGGTTTTTCCCCTCGCAAACCGGCTTTTTTGCACACGGCTGTTACCGGCGCATAGCATGTTTGATGTAAGAGGCGCTTGCCATGCCTATCTGGAATCAGGAGGGATTGCCCTATGAGCGAACGCGTATCTCCCTTTGCAGCGCTTACAGGCGCGGAAAAACAAATCAAATGGTTGGAATACCAAAGCATCCGCCTGCCCTACATAGAGGGCGGCATGGAGGAAACCCTACCCAGCGGGCCCTCTGCCGCTTCCAAAACGCAAGTCGAAGCAAAAAAGGAACCGGCGCAGGCCGCCAATTCCCAGCCCATCCCCATTCCCCCAGCTTTTCCCCAGCCTGCCGCGCAGGCGGCGACGCCTGGAGCGGTTGACTTTCAAAAAACACGCCATAGCCAATATGACGCCATCATCGCGCGCATGAAGCTGGCAGAGCGGCAAACATATGGCGCGTATAAGCCAACGCTATAAGGAGCGCAGCAGCTTTATAAGCTTTTTGCATTGCGTGGCGGGGTTTTTGTTTTCAAGCACAAAGGTTCGCGCCGCTTCGCCAAGCGCCGCAAGCGCTTGGGGCGAACGCGAAAAAAGCTCGCGTATGGCGGAAGCAATCCCCTGCGCGCCTGCCTGCCTGATGTAGCACAGGTAACCGTCATACTCATCCGGGATACCTTCCAGCTTATAGCAGAGCACAGGTTTGCCTGTGCGCATATATTCAAGCGTTTTGCTTGGGAACGAATATCGCGTGAATACGCCCGATGCGGAGCGCGGATTGATAAGCACTGTTGCCATGGCTTGCAGGCGCAGTGCTTCTTGCTGCGGCACAAACCCAAAATAGCGAATGTTTTCGCAACGGGAGGCTGCTGCGCGCGCCGCTTCGCTCATGCTGCCCTGGCCGCAAATCCATAAATCGTATTCCGGCATCGTTTCAAAGGCCGAAAGCAAGTCCTGAATGCCCAAATCGGGTTCCAAGGTGCCTGTATAAAGGGCTGTTTTTCGCGTTGGCTCTGCGGATTGATGTACGCTATCCTCGCTTGGCGCATCTGCACATATCAGGCCCTCGATGATGGCAAAAGGCTTTTCACGTACCTTGAGCGCGCTGGCCATAGGCTCGGTCAGCAGCACAAAGCCGTCCATCCGCTGGCACAGCGCTATGCTGTCGCTTCCCCAAAGATATTCAAGGCGCTTTAGCAGCCCTTTTCGCCCAGAGGACAGGCCCAGCTCGTTGGGTAAGTCTGTTACAATCACACAGGCCTTCATATCAGGAAAATGCCGCTTGACACGGTCTATTGCCTGCATAAACGGCAGATACAGCGTGTAAAGGAGCACTGTGCGGTTCTGGGGGCTTTGCTTTGCCCAACGCATTATATAACGCGTTGCGCGCTTCATGCGCATGCGGCGCTTGAGCCATGGCAGGTTGATGCAGCCAAGTTCATAGATGCTGTTTTCATCATGCAACCCGGCAGGAATGCGCAGCTTGCGATACTGGAACGGAAAAACGCCGACAGGAAGCGCATTCAAAATCTGAAAATCCTCCCCGGGATGCAGGTTTTCTCGAATACCTTCTACAAAGGCGCGCTGATAGCTGTTTATCTGGTTCTGGAGCTTATCCTTTGCGTTGCGGCGCACTTCGTCCGCCATGTCCTCAGGGTACATCAGGGACATCATCAGCACATTCATGAAAGAAGCTCCTTATACAGAGTCACATAAGCGCGAAATGTGTTTTGCGCGTCAAATGCCGCAGCGCGCCTCAGGCATGCCTGCGTCCCGAACGCTTTTTCGTTGCAAAGCGTTTGAATGGCCCCGCAAAGCGCTTCAACGTCCGCCTTGGGCACAACGACGCCGCATTCTGGCGTAACCGCCTCTGGGCAGCCGCCCGTGCGAAATACCGCGACGGGCGTGCCGCACGCAAGCGCTTCCAGGTTCACCATGGGCATGTTATCCTCCATGGTTGGGTTGGCAAGGCAGTCGGCCGTTGTGTACCAGCCCGCGAGTTCAGTCAGGCTTTCCGTATGGGGTATGCCGATCATTCCTTTGGGTAGCTCCCGAAGCTGCTTTTCGTTTACGCCTATTGCAACAAAGCGATACCCTTCCCCCATCCGCCTGGCTGCTTCAACAAGGAAGTTCAGTCCCTTGCGCTCATCCCATTCGGACGCAACCGCCAGCACAACGCGCGTGCTTTCAAGCCCATAGCGCCGCCGCAAGTCGCTTTGGACAGGGCGGAAGGCGCTTCGGTTAATTCCGTTATAAATCACGCGCACAGGCTTATTTTGGAGGAAGGAATGCGATAAGGGCTGCTTCATCCATTCGCAGGGGGCCACAAAGGTTAAATGCTCAAGAGGCGCAAAGAGGCGCTTTTTCATTCGGTAATTGCGGGCGGAACCATCCAGCCCGATGCAAATGGGATAGCTGCGCTGCTGCGGACAGCTTTTGCATGCCGTTTGCCAGGAATCGCATCCGCAATAATCAAAATAAGCGCAATGGCCTGTAAAGGGCCAGCAGTCGTGCAGCGTCCACACTATGGGGCGTTTGGCAGCCTTTAGGTAGGCAAACAGCGTAGGCAAATGCAGGTAGCAGCCATGAAGATTATGCAGATGAATCAGATCGGGCTGAAAGGTTTTCAGCTCGCGAATCAGGGCCCGTGTCGCAAAATAGCTTCCGTATCCCTCGCCATCCATAAGCTTGCGCATGGCCCCATGCAGCTTACGCTCCAGGGGAGCGCCAATGCGAAAAGCATAAGGTTCGGCCTCAGGAGGAATGCCAGGAACCCCATAGCCAATTTTGCAAACGTCGCCGCCGGCCTCTACCAACCGGGCAATTTCAAGCGCAATACGCCCTGTGCTTTTTACACCGCAAAACGTGTTTACCTGAAAAATACGCATCCGCTACTTCCTTCCTGCCAAAGCCGCCAGCATGCCTTCCAGGCGATCCATATGCTCCCGCTTTGTAAAATGAGCGTCATAATAGGCTTGACCCCGCCGGCCCATTTCCTGCTTATCCCCGGCGGCGAGAAAACGCTTTACAACCTCTGCAAAAGCCTCAGGGTCATCAGGCGGAGCGCAAAACCCGCATTGCGCCTGCTCGATTACATAGGCGGTTTCACCGGCGATGGAACCCAGCACGGGCTTGCCAGCGGCCATGTAGCTTTGCACTTTTCCGGGCAGGGTATCGTTTACGCTGATATCGTCCCGCATGCTTACCAGCATAGCGTCCGCCATGGCATAGAAAGCGGGCATCTCGCTTAAGGGCTTGCGGCCATAAAACACCACGTTTTCCAGCGCAAAGGAACTGGCAAGCCTGCGGCAGGCCTCCTCGTTGGAGCCGTCGCCTATGATATGCCAGCGGATGGGCTCATCTCGAAGCAACGCGGCCGTTTGAATCAGGATTTCGACCGCCTGCACCTTCCCGATATTTCCGGCAAAAACAAGCTGGACGGCGTCCGTTTTGGGCGGGCTTGGCGGAAGCGGCTGGCGAAACACGTCGTCCGCAAACTGCGGCATATATTGCTCGTCCGATACGTCAATCCCATGCACCTGCCGCAAGTAGTCCTGAAACCGTTTGGAAGAATAGATAAGCATATCCGCTTTGCGATACACCCAGCGGCTGACCTTTTTCATAAATCCGTAGAAGAAGGAATCCTCACGCACATTCATGGCGGCCAAACAGGCCGGCCATATATCCAGTACGTAGATCATCAGCTTTTTCTTTGTAAAGCAGCGCAGCAGGGAGGCAGGCAGGCTCATGAGCACCGGCGAAGTGGAGTAGGCATAAATCACGTCATAATCGCGCTTTAGCCATAGCGCCTTGATGCTGGCCGACGTCATATAGCTTACGTAATTGATTGCTAGGCCAAGCTTCCCGGGCTTGCGCCCAATCTCAAAGCAGCGCCTGATCTCAACGCCGTTACGCAGCTGCCTGCGGTTGCGGTGACGGCGGTATTCCTGCGGAATTATGCCGCTGGGGTAATTCGGCAATCCAACAAGCGCGGTCACCTGGTGCCCGCGTTGCACGAGCGCCTCGCAGATTTCCGTCACGCGGAAATTTTCCGGCCAGTAATGCTGGCAAATCACAAGGATCTTCATTTGTTCACGGCACGTGCTCTTTCAAACAGCGCTTCCGCCTCCTTGCGGGCGCGCTGAAGCACCAGGTCGGTATCGAGCGTAGGATAGTCGCCGTGATCGTAAAGTACCTTGCCGTTTACCATGGTAAGCACCACGTCGCTGCCCTGAATGGAATAGACCAGATCGCTTTCCAGGTCGTTTCGCGGGCAGAAGTGCGCGACATTCATATCCACCAGGATTAGATCGGCCAAATAGCCGGGCTTGAGCAGCCCCAGGTTTTCATAGCCGAGCCCACGAGCGCCTACGCTGGTTGCGGCCGCAAGGGTTTGCGCCGGTGAAACCACCGTGGGATCCAGCAACGTGCCCTTTTGCAGCATGGGCATCAGCTTGATTTCCTCCCACAGGTTTAAGTTGTTGTTGCTTGCCACGCCATCCGTTCCAAGGGCAATTCTGCATCCGGCTTTAAGCATTTTGGCAATGGGTGCCACGCCGCTTGCAAGCTTCAGGTTGCTGATGGGGTTATGCAAAATGGTCACGCCGCGCCTTGCAAACAGCTCAATATCCTCATCCGTCATCCAAACGCAATGCGCCGCAAGCACCGGATGCTCAAGAAGCCCCAATTCCTCCAAATACTGCGGAGGCGTAAGGCCGCGGCGCTCCACGCTGCCGTCAAAATCCAGCTTGGTTTCGCTCACGTGGATATGCACTGGAACGCCGTACCGCTGCGCCGCATCGCGGATCTTTTCAAGCACCTTCCGGGTGGTAGCGCCCTCGCTGTGCGGGGCCAAGCTGATGCGGATGCGGTCGTCAGCCGCATGGTTCCACTTTTCAATCAACGCGATATTGGGCAGAAGATCGGCGCAGCTTTCGTCAAAATCCACAACGCCATGGCCAAGAAGCGCGCGCATTCCGCTGTCCCGCACCGCCTCTGCCTCCATATCCATATGCATGTACATATCATTGAAGGAGGTAATCCCAAAGCGAAGCATTTCCATAATGCCAAGGTCGGTTCCAGCGCGAACGGCCCCGTCGGTCAAATGCTTTTCAACGGGAAAAATCGCTTCATTGAGCCAGCGGTCAAGCGGCAAATCGCTGCCGATGCTGCGCAGCAGCGTCATAGGCGTATGGGTATGCATATCGCAAAGGCCCGGCATCGCCAAGGCGCCCTGGCCATCGATGGTTCGGTCCGCCACGAAGGCGGGCGCTTCGCCGCGCTTTCCCGCATAAACAATAAGATTGCCTTCAATCAAAATTTCCGCGTCATATACAAAGGGAATGTGCGTTTCGGTGGTTACGCCAGGTGTAAGCAGTATATTGGTAATACGAGTGCGCATAAGCAATCTGCCTCCTTCAATATAGTGCCATTATAGCATAGCGCGCGGCATTTGAAAAGGGAACGGCAGCCGCCGTTCCCCCATCTTCCCCATTCTGTCCGGTTACAGGATATACCGCTTCATATCCATGGATACCTCGTCCTTGCCAAGATGCTCCACTACGTAATCCCCGTTGATATTGAGATAAACATTTGGCATTTCATCGCCGCCGGCATTGAAGCTGATATCCTCCAGCAGCTTTTCAAACACGGCGAACAGCCGTCTTGCGCCAATATCCTCCTTGGTTTCGTTCATCACAAAGGCGGCGCTGGCAATGGCGTCAATGGCGCTGTCCTCAAAGGACAGGAATACCTTATCCACCGCCAAAAGGGCCTCGTATTGCCTGGTAAGCGCGTTTTCAGGCTGGGTGAGAATGGCCTTGAAGTCCTCCTGGGTAAGGCTTTTCAGCGTTACATGAACAGGAAAACGCCCCTGTAATTCGGGAATCAGGTCGCTCACCTTTGCCACATGAAACGCTCCCGCAGCGATAAAGAGGATAAAATCCGTGCGAACAGCACCATATTTGGTATTCACGGTGCTGCCCTCCACAATGGGAAGAATATCCCGCTGCACGCCCTCGCGGCTTACATCCGGCCCGTGCCCGCCTGCAGAACGGCCGGCAACCTTATCAATTTCGTCAATAAAGACGATTCCCTGCTGCTCTGCGCGGCGGATGGCTTCTTCGCGCACCTCATCCTCATCAATCAGCTTGTCAGATTCCTCCTCAAGCAGGATTCTGCGCGCGTCCTTCACCTTCACGCGGCGGATCTTGGTCTTTTTAGGCATCATGCCGCCCATCATATCGCCTATATTGATGGAGTTGCCGCCCACCTCCAGCTCGGGCATGGAATCCTCCACCTCAATCTCGATCTCTTTTTCCTCAAGCTGGCCGCTTCTAAGCTGTTGAAGGACATCCTCCCGGCGCAGGGCCAGCTTTTCCTGCTCTTCTCGGGGAAGATCGGGCTCTTTCTTTCCACCCATCAAAAACTCAAAGGGGTTGCTGGCGCTTTTCTTAGGCGGGTGAACCAGCAGCGTTGCCAGCCTGTCCTCCGCCAGAACGGAAGCGCGCGCCTCAACGCTCTTGGAGCGATCCTTGCGCACCATACGGATGGCGTTTTCCGTCAGGTCGCGGATAATGCTTTCCACATCGCGGCCCACATAGCCAACCTCCGTAAATTTTGTGGCCTCCACCTTTACAAAGGGGGCGTTTACAAGCTTGGCCAGGCGGCGGGCAATCTCCGTTTTGCCAACGCCGGTTGGGCCGATCATCAGAATATTTTTGGGGCTGATCTCGTTGCGCATGTCTTCGCTGAGCTGCGTGCGGCGGTAGCGGTTGCGCAGGGCGATGGCCACGGCGCGCTTCGCTTCCTCCTGGCCTATAATATAGCGATCCAGCTCATGCATGATCTCTCTTGGCGTTAGTTCCTTCATCTATGAACCTCCTAGAGCGTTTCAACGGTGATATGGTCGTTGGTAAATACGCAAATGGAAGCGGCCACCTCCAGCGCCTTAACGGCGATATCCTCGGCGGAAAGGTCGGTGTTATGGATCAGCGCCCGCGCGGCCGCCAGGGCAAAGTTGCCGCCGGAGCCAATCGCGCATACACCGTCGTCAGGGTCAATCACTTCACCGTTGCCGCTAAGAACCAATAGCGTGTTTTTATCCGCCACAATCAGCATGCTCTCCAGCTTGCGTGCGCCGGTTTCGCCGCGCCAATCCTGCGCCAGGTTTACGGCGGCCCGCTCCAAATTGCCGCCGCACTGCGTAAGCTTTTCCTCAAAACGCTCGCAAAGCGTAAACGCGTCGGCTACGGAACCGGCAAAGCCGGCGACTACCTGCCCGTTATACAGCCTGCGCACCTTTCTGGCGCTGGATTTAAATATGGTGTTTTCCCCCATCGTTACCTGGCCGTCGCCAGCGATGGCAATATGATCTCCGCGCTTCACGGCGCAAATGGTCGTGCCCATCATGTTCATCAAGCATTCACCTCATTCTTCTTCCTGGGTCATATACAAGCCCAAAATCCATTGCGAAAGGTTCCGCCCGGCCTGGGTATCCAGATGGGCTTCAACGCTGTATTCGGGGATTCCCTGGCTGTTAACGGTTAAATCGTTCATCAGCATATGATTTAGGCCGCGGAACGCCTTAAATGTCATAAAGTCCATATTGTCGCCAATTTTTTCGGCATACAGGCGGCGGCCGTTATCCTCGTCCACGATGGGATCCTGCTTGCCCTGCACTACATAGGTGGGAAGCTTCAGCTTTTTGATCAGTTCAACCGCATCGTACTGCAAATCCTCCCAAAAATAGTAGCCGTTGCGGCCGAAAACGGTCATTTCGCGCGCCTTGCTCTCCTTGAAGCCCGAGGGCTTGCGAACGGCGCTTTCAAACGTTGCGCGATCCGCATCCGAGAGGGTATCCGCCTCCGCGCTTTGCAGAGCAAGCTCCAATAGAGATTTTGGCGTGCCGCCTATCAAAATCATACCAGTAAATACACCGTCTGCCTGAGAGGCGATTCGCGGAGCAAGCAAAGCGCCCAGACCGTGGCCAATGATCACAATGCGCTGAGCATCCACGCGGGCGTCCTGCTTTAACAGCTGTCCGGCAGAGATAGCGTCTTGGCAAACTTCTTCCCAAATGGTTTCAAAGGTTTGGGTGCTGTATGTATAGGTACGTTTATCATAACGAATGGAAGCGATACCCATAGCGGCCAGCGCCTGGGCAAGGTCCTTAAAAAAGGTGGTGCTGCCTAGCGTGCTGTCACAGTCCAAACCGTCAAAATCATGCACAAGAACGCATGCTGGTACCTGAACGCCGTTGCTGGCCTCGTTAGGCATGGTTAAAACGCCGCGAAGCTCATAGGGCGCGGTTCCAACGGTGACTTCCGTTTCGGTGTAGGATGCCTTTACCAAATCGGAACGGCTGCCGTCCACCAGCATATCCCCGCCGTTGCTTAGCGGCTCCTTTTCCGCCGGAACAAATTCCAGGGCCATGATCTCCCAGTCGTCCTCTTTGTTTTTATGGGTGAAATACATGTCCACATCCTGCTTTTCCATGCAAAGATGAAGCACGTGCGTTTTCAGTTGCTGCTCGGGCTCCTCAAAGCTACGGTAGCTCCCAAGCTCAATAAAGGCGCCCGTCATCCACTCCAAATCAATCAGCAGGGCTTCATAGGTCGCCAGGGGCATATAACGCCGGATCTGCAAATCATAATATCCCCACAGGCGCGTCATGGATTTGCCCTCGATATAATCCAGCGCATACTGGCGCACCGCTGCTTCCGTCCAGTAAGGCACGTCGTCATTCATTTGCTTTGCCTTGGCAAAGGCGCTTCCCGGCAGGCAGGCCGCCAGCAGGATGATAGCAAGCATCCAAGCGGTAAAACGTTTCATAGGCGCATGTTCCTCCTTGTGTTTTCAAGCATAGCATAGTTGGAAGCCTTATGGAAGGTCAATTTGCTCAAAGTGTCGCAAAACCTCATCCACTTCGGCCAAAGCGCGTTCGGAAATTCTTTCGTAGCGCTCCTGCTTTGCGCGGATGCGCTTCTCGCCGGGCCGAACCTCCAAGGGGTCAATCAGGCCGAAGGCGCAGTTCATAGGCTGAAAACGCTTGTTGGGCGTGCTTACATACCGTCCCATCGCCCCGATGGCCGTTCTGCCGCTAAAGCGGGGCGGTTCTAAACCGCGCTCGCGGTAGGCGGCGCTCAGGCCCGCAAGCAAACCGCTGGCGGCGCTCTCCACATATCCCTCCACGCCGGTGATTTGCCCGGCAAAATACAGCCGCGGATTGGCCTTTACACGGAAGGTGTCATCCAAAAAGCCCGGGCTGTTGAGAAAGGTATTGCGATGCATTACGCCCAGGCGAGCATATTCGGCGTTTTGCAAGCCGGGAATCATGCCAAAAACGCGCCGCTGCTCCGGGTAAGTGAGCCGTGTTTGGAAACCCACAATGTTGTACAAAGAGCCGGCAAAATTATCCCGCCTAAGCTGTACCACGGCAAAGGGTTCCTTCCCAGTGCGCGGGTCGCGCAGTCCCACAGGCTTGAGCGGGCCAAAGGCAATGGCCATATCGCCGCGCTTGGCCATGCTTTCAATGGGCATGCAGCCCTCGAACACGGCTTTTTCTTCAAAGCCATGCACAGGCACCGTTTCCGCAGTTTGCAGCGCATGCACAAACGCCATGTATTCCTCGCGGTTCATGGGGCAATTCAGGTAGTCCGCGCCCCGGTCATAACGCGACATGCGGAATACCTGATCCATATCCAGGCTATCTGCCGTTACAATCGGCGCCGCCGCGTCATAGAAATGAAGCGTTGAAAGGCCGTCGATCTGGGCAATCGCCTCAGATAAGGCGTCGCTTGTCAGCGGGCCGGTAGCGATGATCGCGGTTCCCTCTCCGGGTATTTGCGTAACCTCCTGCTCATGAAGCGCAATGAGCGGGTTTTCCCGTACAGCCCGGTCTACGAAGGCCGAGAAGCCTTCCCTGTCAACCGCCAGCGCGCCGCCCGCAGGCACGGCCGTCGCATCCGCCGCGCGCATAATCAGCGAATCCAGCTTGCGCATTTCCGCTTTCAGCAGGCCCACGGCATTGCTAAGCCTATCGCTGCGCAGGCTGTTGCTACATACGAGCTCGGCCATGGTATCCAGCTTCTGCGCGGGCGTTTTTTTCCTGGGCTTCATTTCATACAGTTCAACGGCAACGCCGCGCTTCGCCAGCTGCCAGGCGGCCTCGCACCCGGCCAATCCCGCGCCAATTACCTTTACACTCATGCTTTGTTTCATCCTTTGCGCAATTTACGGCGGAATTATTCATCCTCCTGGCTGCTTTGCTGGGCAACGGCGGTTTTGTAGCGGCAGGTTTCATTGGCGCACAGATGGATGGTTTCCCCGCGCTTGCCGGGCTTTTCGACCATATAACTGCCGCATTTGGGGCACTTTTCAGCAATGGGCCTTTCCCAGCTTACAAAATCGCATTCCGGATACTTTTCACAGCCATAAAATTTGCGGTTCTTCTTGCTTGTTTTCTCCATCAGCCTTGCGCCGCATTTGGGGCAGGGCGCGTCGATGTAATGGAGAATCGGCTTAGCGTTACGGCATTCTGGAAAATTGGGGCAGGCCAGGAACCTGCCAAAGCGCCCCATTTTATATACCATCATAGCGCCGCATTTGTCGCACTGCACATCGCTTACCTCGTCCTTTACCTCCACCTTCTCAATCTGCTCCTCGGCAATAGCGAGCATGTCCTGAAACGACGGATAGAAATCGCGCAGGATTTGATGCCAATCCGTATTGCCTTCCTCAACGGTATCCAGCTTATCCTCCAGGGAGGCGGTAAATTCAATATCAACGATAGGGCCAAAATACTCCGTCATCATGGAGGTTACCATGCGGCCCAATTCCGTTGGATACAAGCGCTTCTTCTCCCGGGATACATAGCCTCGGGAAATGATGGTGGTAATGGTGGGCGCATAGGTGCTGGGTCGGCCAATCCCCTTTTCCTCCAAGGCCTTTACAAGGCTTGCTTCCGTATAGCGGGCCGGAGGCTGGGTAAAATGCTGCTCCGCCTCCACGCTTGCAAAGCTGATGGGGGCGCCTTCCTCAAACACGGGGAGCACGCTTTCCGGCTCCTCCTGCTCGTCGTCCGAGCTTTCCACATAAACCGCGCGGTAGCCAGGAAAGGTCATATGCTCGCCATAATAGTGCATAACCACTGTTTTGCTGGCAATATCCATACCCATCGTCTGAAATTCGGCGGGCTTCATCTGGCTTGCCAGAAAGCGGGTGTAGATAAGCCTGTATAGGCTAAATTGCTCCCTGGTCAAATAGGGCTTTACATTCTCGGGCGTTTGCTCCACATAGGTGGGGCGAATGGCCTCGTGCGCATCCTGGGCGTTTTTGCGGCCCTTATACTGGTTGGGCTGCTCGGGGCAATACGCCTCGCCAAACTGGGCGGTGATGAAGCCCCTGGCGGCCTGCACGGCCTCGTCCGCCACACGGACGCTATCGGTGCGGATGTAGGTAACAAGGCCAACCGTTCCGGCCTTGCCAAGGTCTATGCCCTCGTAAAGCTGTTGCACAACCTGCATGGTTTTGGCGGTAGAGAAGTTTAGCTTGCGGCTCGCCTCCTGCTGGAGGCTGGACGTGGTAAACGGCGGCTGGGGGCGTTTTAGCTTATCGCCCTGCTTGACGGCCTGAATGGAAAAGCTGCTTTTTAGAATGCGGCGCTTTGCGGCCATAGCGTCCTTTTCGTTATGGATAGCCGCTTTTTCCCCATCCAGGCTTACAAGCTTTGCTTCGCAGGTCATTTTCCTTCCCTTTTGGTTTTGCGCTGCAAACTGGGCCGTTACATCCCAAAACTCTTCGGGAATGAAGGCTTCAATCTCCTGCTCGCGCTCCACCACCATGCGCGTGGCTACGCTTTGCACGCGGCCGGCGGAAAGGCCCTTCTTCACCTTGGCCCATAGCAGGGGGCTAATTTTATACCCCACAAGGCGATCCAGCGCGCGGCGGGCCTGCTGCGCGTCCACCCGGTCCATATCGATGGGCCGGGGATGTTCCAGCGCTTCCTTGACCGCCTTCTTGGTAATCTCATGAAACTCAATGCGGCAGGGCTTTGCGGGATCAATTTCCAGCGTGTTTGCCAAATGCCAGGAAATGGCCTCGCCCTCGCGGTCAGGGTCAGTCGCCAGATAGATGCACGACGCGTTTTTGGCTTCCTTTTTGATTTTCGCCAAAATTTTGCCGCGGCCGCGGATAGTGATATATTTCATTTCAAAATCATTATCCGCATCCACGCCAAGCTGTGATTTTGGCAAATCGCGCACATGGCCTTGGGAGGCCTCCACCTTATAGCCTCTCCCCAGAAATTTTTCAATCGTCTTGGCCTTTGCGGGCGACTCCACAATGACCAGTTTTTGCGTTGAAGCTGCCATCAAAATCCTCCCTCTATTGGCCTGCCAGAAGCGGCAGGCCGAAACGGTTGCCGGCCTGCCGGCAAATCCATCCCGCTATTTCCAGGGTTCCCAGCTCGCCAATCAGCAGGGATGCGTCTACACCCAGCCGTGAGGCAAGCTCTTCCAAATAAAGCGGCTCGATGCGAAGCGCGGCAACGATGCTTTTTTGCAAAGCCGTAAGCTCGCTTGCCGCCTCTGCGTTCTTTTTGGGGGAGGAAGCGGCGCAGAACGCCAATCCCAAATCCTCCAAAAGATCCTGGGCGCTGGTTACGATGCGGGCGCCCTCTCGTAAAATCAGATGCGGGCCTTCGCTGCCCTCTGTTCCCACATGGCCTGGAACGGCAAATACCTCCCGTCCCTGATCCAGCGCGGCGTTTACGGTATGCATGCCGCCGCTGCGAATTTTTCCCTCCACAAACACAACGCCATTGCTAAGGCCCGATATGAGGCGGTTGCGATGTGGAAAGTGGAAGGCCGCGGGTTCCGCGCCCAACGGATATTCGCTAATCACCAGGCCAATTCCTCCTGCGATTTTGCGAAGCATGGGCGTGTTCTCCGGCGGATAGGGCGTATCAATGCCGCTTCCAAGCACGCCGACGGTATGGCCTTGCGCATCCAGCGCAGCCTGGTGCGCCGCCGAATCAATGCCGCGCGCAAGACCGCTTACGATGCACACGCCCGCCTCGCACAGGCCGCGCGAGAGCATGGCGGCCATATCCATGCCGTAGCGGCTGGCCCGCCTGGCGCCGACCAGCGCGACCATGGGCATTTGCAGGCAGGAAAGCCTGCCTGCGCAGTAAAGCAGGTAAGGCGGGGCCTGTATGCAGCGCAGCTGCTGCGGATAGGCTTCGTCCGTTGAAAAGAGCAGCCGGACATTCTTTTTCTCCACACCGGCAATCAAGTCGTCAATAGCGGCGCGGGAATGAAGCCTTGCCAAGGTTTCCTGGGCCTTGCCGCGAAAGGCTGGGCCGTTCGCACCGCCAAAAGCGTCCCAAACGGCCTGCGCGCTTCCATAGCATGCAAGCAGGTCCCAAACGTGCCCGGCGGCGATCTCTGCCGAGGACAGCCATAGCAGGCACTTTTGTTCCGCCGTAAGTATCATGGCTACCTCCAATACTGCCCTTCAACGTTTCGAAATTGGATGGCCTGCGCAACATCCTGCGCGCAGATGGCCTCATGGCCGGCAAGGTCGGCAATGGTACGGGCAACCTTGCGGATGCGGCCATAGGTTCTCATGGAAATGTGAAACCTGTCCACCGCCTGGTGCAAAAGCTGCCTAGCAGCAGGCTCCAGCCTACAAAAGCGCTCTATCCCCTGCTGGTCCAGCTGCGCGTTGCAGTGGCAGGAAAGGCCGGCATAGCGCTGCTGCTGCAGCTTGCGGGCCGCCAAAACCCTGGCGCGCACGGTCGCGCTGTCCTCCTGGGGCGAGGCGGCTTCTATTTCTTCAATGGAAACGGCGTCCATCTCCACCTGTAAATCAATGCGATCCAGTAAAGGCCCGCTGATACGGTTCAAGTACCGCTTGATCTCGTTGGGAGTGCAACGGCATTCCTTTTGCCTGCTGCCAAGGTTCCCGCATGGGCAGGGGTTCATACCCGCCACAAGCATGCAATGGCTTTGGTACCGGCTTTGGCCGCTGATGCGGGTCACATTCACAAAGCCATCCTCCAGTGGCTGGCGCAGCGCTTCCAGCGTCGCCCGTTGAAACTCCGGAAGCTCGTCCAAAAACAGCACGCCGTTGTGCGCGAGCGAAACTTCGCCAGGCCTGGCTTTTGCGCCGCCACCAATCATGGCGGGCATGGAAATGTTGTGATGGGGGCAGCGGAAGGGCCGCTCGGTCATCAGGCCCTGATCCGTACCCAATTCCCCTGCGGCGGAATGGATAAGCGTCGTTTCCAGAGCCTCTTCGTAGGAAAGGGGCGGCAATATGCCAGGCAGGCAGCGCGCAAGCATTGTTTTACCGCTTCCGGGAATGCCTACCATCAGCAAATTGTGCCCGCCGGCAGCCGCGATTTCCAGCGCCTTTCGGGCGATCGGCTGCCCTTTTACATGCTTGAGATCGTGCTGGATAGGCGCCGAGCCCAATAATTGCTCATATCTTACGGAGGGCTGTAAAGGAAGGCGCCTTTCGCCCGTGAGATGCAAAACCACCTCGCGCAGGGTATCCGCCGGGTAAATAGCCAAATTCTCAATGCATTCGCACTCCCGGGCGTTTGCGCTGGGCAAAATCAACTGCCGCATGCCATGCTCCGCCGCTGTAATCGCCATGCCAAGCGCTCCGCGCACAGGCAACAGCTTCCCTTGCAGGGATAGCTCGCCCAATAGCATCGTATCGTTTAATCCGGGAAACTTTTCCGGTTCCTTTGCACTTAGCAGAGCGATGGCAATCGCCAGTTCATAGGCGGTGCCCTCCTTGCGCACATCGGCAGGCGCCAGGTTTACCGTTACCTTGCCAAATGGGAACGCATAGCCGCTGACGGCTATTGCCGCGCGAATACGGTCGCGGCTCTCCTTCACAGCCGCGCTTGGCAGGCCCACGATTTCAAACCCGATCATACCGTTGGAAATAAATGCCTCGACCTCCACTGGATAGCCGCTTACGCCCGTTAGCCCGCAGGATAGCGTTTTAGCAAGCACGCACATTCCTTCCTTCGCATCAATAGTACAGCCCAGGGAACCACTTTAGTGCATTCAGCCAGTTTGTGGTGGTTAACCAGCCAGATGCGTACGGGAAGAACATCACAAAGAACACCGCCGCGCCAATGAGGTATGCCGCCATTACCCCATGCCGCCACTTTGGCCTGGCTTTGGGAATGCGGCCAATCCACCATGCAGTCGCCAAAATAATGAAGGGCACGCTTGCAAAATAGTGGTAGATATACATGCTGCGGGGCACCAGCATCCATGGCAAATATTGCGCCAGGAAGCCGATAACCAGCACAGGCAGCGTCAAATCCCCATCGCCCTGCTTTAGCGTAACGCGTTCCCTAATGCGCACGTATTTTGCGGCGCATGCAAACAAAACGCCAAGCATCGCCACAGCTCCAAGGTAAAACACCCAAGGATTGCCCATGCACATAATGGTGCTGGCATATCCGGCGGGCTCATAGCTGTCGCAGGCAAACCACATGGCTTTCAAAATGAACGGCCATTGCCACCAGGGCGACTGGAAGTAATGATCCATCCCCAGGCCCGGCGTGCTATGATAATCCAGCATGCTTTGCTGCGCGCTGATCACCCGCTTCAGCGTAACTGGGCCCGTTGGCAGCAGGTAAGGAATGTAGCATAGATAGTAAATCACGCAGGGAATCAAAATGAAGAAAAGCACGCAGAAGCCGCAGGTAATCAAAATGCGCTTTAGCGTAAGGTCCTGCGCGCAGAGGATGCGCGCCTCCTCCTGCTTGGTTCGCCCGCCGCCGGCGGCGTTGAGCCCGCAGGCCACGTTGCTTACGCGATACTGGCGGTATATGGCGATGAAAAACAGCACAGCCAGCCCGACCGCGGAATAGATGCCAATCCATTTGCTGGCGATGCCAAGCCCCATAAACACACCCGAAAACAGCAAGGGAACCAGGCTTTTGCGGAAGGGCTTGTCAAACAGGCGCGGAGCCGCCCCCTCGCAGGTTGCAAACACATCGGTTTGCATGTAGCGCACCATGAAAAGGTAGCTGAGCAGGATGAAGAAAACGGGGAAGGAATCAATGGTAGCAATACGCGTTTGCGTGTAATGCATTAAATCAAGGGAGAAGGCCGCCATGGACAGGGTGGCAATGCCGCGCTTATGCGTTAGCTGCATTGCCAGCAAATACAGGGCCGGCAGCATCAATACGCCAATAAGCGTCCCCGCGAAGCGCCAGCCAAAGGGCGTCATGCCAAAAATGGCAATCCCTACCGACATCATCAGCTTCCCAAGCGGCGGATGGGTGGTTTCGTAGGGCTTAATGCCATGAAGATGCTCATAGCCGGTACGCGCGTGGTAGATCTCATCAAAGTAGGTGCCATTGTACCAGCTGGGCTCGCCCACGCAGGTATCTTGCTCGTCTATCAGGTTTTCTACGGGCCGCGGCTCCTTCAAAATGCTTTCATTCGCGCCTGTATGGCCGGAAATGGTTAGCGGAAGGGTTTCGCCGGCTTCATTTCGCGCCACGATCTCCCACAGGTTAAGCCCGGCGTCCTCGGCATTCAACCTAAGATAGCGCCCTGTAAACCATTTGATGTTTTGCGGCGCAGCGTCGGCATAGGCAACCTTCCCATCCACAGTTTGGGCGTTTACAGCATACAGCCAGCGGTAGCACAGGCCCTCGCGCATTTGCAACGGGGTTTCTTCGCTCCAATTTACGCCGTCGTCGCTGACGGAAACGGAAAAATCATAATAGCTTACGCCCGCGTAATACAGCAGGCTAAAGGTTTCCTGCTTACCCAGATCAAAAACAACCTTCTCATCCGCCGAGGTGGAAACCCAGCCCGTTTGCGGCGCTACGGTGCTTCCCAGGTTTGTAAAAGCCAATATGGCATAGAGCAGGGTTGTAATCCCCATAATTACGTAATCGCGCAGGCTTAAATGAAGCCTGGCGTCGCTTGGATGAAAGAGCATCGCCTCGTAGCTGGCGGGCACAAAGGCCTCCGGAGCGCTTTCCTCAACCTTGGTTTCGCGCAAATCCGTCCAGCCAACATACAGCCCATATAGGCACAGGCACAGGTTCAAGATGCACAAAAGGATATTTATAGCCTGGGTGTCCGCGTTCAGATGCCCTTTTTCCGCGCCAAAAAGGATGGAATTCTCCAATACGATGGCCGTGTTTACAAACGTGGTCATGGAGAAGCCCACGCATAGCGCCAGCAGCCTACGGTCGCGCGTGAGCGCATATCCCATAAGCAGCAGCAGGATAGCCGGAAACAGATAGCGCTCATGCACCTTGATACCCAGCACAAAGATCATAAGCAGGGAAAGCGCCATAAAAAACGGCAGGCATTCCGGCCTACGGTCGTAAGCCATGCACAGGATGGCAAACAGGAAGGCAAAGGCCATTAGGGCGTAGCCGTACAAATTGTATGTAGCTGGAAGGATGGCAAGGACAAGCTGCGCTAACGCTTCTGCCATCATCAGCGCGGATAGCGCGCGGCGCTTGGGCCATGGAACGGCGGCAACAAGCGTAAAGCGCTTTCCTAAATAGCCCAAAGCGCCCATGCAGCCAAACACAACAGCCGTTGCGCCCGCAAGCACCGGCGAAATAAGCGTTTCAAGCCCGGCCCAGTTTGCCCCCAGCAAATAGTACAGATTGGCCGCGTTTACCGTCGCATAAGCGTAGGAACCAAGCGTATCCCGATACAGCCTTACAAGCCACCCCGGCTCCTGTTGGCCGTTAAAGGGTAAAATGATGATGGCGGCGACAGCTGCGGCTGCCAGTACCCCAACGCCAAGAAGCTTTGCCTGATGGCGGCGTTCTGCTTTGTCTTGTTTGGCTGCCAGCGAAAGCAGCAGCCAAACGCCGCCAACAGGCGCAAATAACAGCGCCTGCGGCTTGATCAGCACAGAGGCGGCAAAGAAAGGCATGGCAAAATGCCATCTGCGCCCCATGGCAAAGCAGGCCGTCAATGCCAGCATCAGCGCAAGCACGCTATCCGCCTGCCCCCAGGCCGCGCCGTTGACCAGCACGGCGGGATTGAGCGCATACAAAAGCGATGCAAGCGCGGCCGCGGCCGTGCCAATGCGCTTTTTGGAAAAGCGGAACAGCCACAGGCTTCCAAGAATATCACAAAGCAACGGAAGGCTTTTTACAATCAGCAAAGCCGCCTGCGTATCCGCCAGGCCCACAGCCCGCAGCAGCAACCCGCAGGGCCATAAAAGCAACAGGTAGCCAGGCGGATAATCGCAAAAATAGTCGGCATGGTAAAATGCGGAGGGGCCGTTTTCCGCCATGCGAAGGCTCCAAGCGGTAAAGCAGTTGATATCCACAGAATACCCCGGCACACGCACGGCCAGTAGAACGCGCGCAAGCACGGCCAAAAGCATAAGCACGGCAAAGCAAATCAGCGCGGGTTTTTCACTCGAGGAGCGAAGGATGGGACGGCAGCATAGATACAAAAGCCCAAAAACCACCGCAATCATGATAAAGAGCGTCGTGCTCTTTTCCCCATTGCTTTCGGCTGCGGCAGAGGCCGCTGCGGGCTCTGCTTTGACGGCGTACCATACGGACGCAATAATCTCCTGGGGAAGGCTGTCCACCTTTTCCAACACGATATCGTCAAAATAGGCGCGTCCTACGCTTTCTGCACCATAACCGCCTACGCGCACGCCAAATGTGAGTTCCGTTTGGTTTTCGCCTGTTTCGCCATACCATTCCAGATAGCGCCATTCGCCTTCCGTATCAAACAGGCACTCAGAAAACGCATAAATGCCTTCCACGGCAAAGTTCGCGCCGTTGCCAGCGTCGTTCATGGCGTCCACAAGCACGTAGCCGCTAAGCCGATAGAGCGAATTGGGCATTACAGGCACGGTGCAGGTATAGCGCGCGTCGTTTGCGGTTGCGTTTTCAACCATGGCGCTATATTTACCCGAGCGCGCTTTTTCATCCGTAACGGATATGCGGGAATATCCCGCCTGCGTGCGGTAAGCGCTCGCATACCAATCGACCGGCTCGCCCGCGGCGTTCAAAAGCTCAAACCCGCCGTTGGAGAGCAGGTTATCCGCGGTTTCAGCGGTTTCAGCGGTTGCCGCCGCGCCCAAAAGCAGCAGGAGCGCCGCGCAAAGCGCCGCCCAAAAACGTTTCATTCGCCAGCTTCCTCCTCAACGAATTTACGGATAAAGGTTCTGCGATGCTCGGGCGTTGGCCCAAGCTTTTTCAGCGCGGCGATGTGCTCCGCCGTGCCATATCCCATGTTGCGCTCAAAGCCGTAATGAGGCCATGCTTCGGCATAGGCCGCCATTTCACGGTCACGCGTTACCTTGGCCACAATGCTGGCGGCAGCTACATGATAGCTGGCGGAATCCCCATGGATGACGGATGCGATGGGAAATGGCAAATGCAGCCCGCGCACCGCGTCCACAATACAAAGCGTTGCGGGCGCATGCTCTGCGGCGCGCTCCATTGCCAGCTTTGTGGCGTTGAGGATGTTCATATCGTCGATTTCCCTTGCGCTGGCCCGGCCTACGCCCACATAAAGCGCCGTTTCCATAATGCGCTCATACAGTTCTTCCCGGCGCTTGGCGCTTAGCCTTTTGCTATCGTCAATCCATTCGTATAGCGGCGCGGACGGCATAATCACGCAGGCGGCAACCACATTGCCAACCAACGGGCCGCGCCCAGCCTCATCCATTCCGGCAAGCGATGCGCCAAAGCAGGGATAGGCGCTGTCATAGGCGACCATTTCCTGAAAATGGGCCAGCCGCTTTTCAGAGGGCTTCGTCATCGGCGCCCTCCTTTGCAGGCTTGGGCGCCTCCTCAAGTGTGATCTTCCCCGCCTTGCCCTCTCTAAATTCATCGAGGATCACCGCGCAGCCGCGATCCAAATCACATACGCCGCCACGCATCAAAAAGCCGCGCCCACGGCACACTTCCTCCAAAAGCGGATAGCCGCGCAACGCTGCGTCCTTGATTTTATAGCGTTCCATGGTGCGTTGGGGCATTACGGAAAGCAAGTCCTCAAGCAGGTTCACGCAAAGCTCATACTGGTCGTACACCGCATCGCGGATGGTGCCAATATAAGCAAGCCTGGTGGCGGCCAGCTGATCGTTCAGCTTAGGCCACAACATGCCAGGGGTATCCAGCACCTCCAAATAGGGAGATACCTTCACCCACTGATTACTCTTGGTAACGCCCGGCCTGTCGCCGGTTTTGGTGATGCTGCCGCCATACAGGCGGTTGATGAAGGTACTCTTGCCCACGTTAGGCACGCCTACCACCATAGCTCGCAGCGTTTTTTGAATGCTGCGCCTGCGGTTCCTTTCCAACACATCCTGAGCGGCCTCTTCAATCAGCTGCCTGGCCTGCTTTGTTTTCTGCGGGGTTTTGTCATAGGCCATGACTTCTACGCCCTGGCGTTTGAAATACGCCAACCACGCCTGCGTTTTGGCTGGCTCCGCCAGGTCTGCCTTACAAAGCAACAGCACACGGCGCTTATGACGAATCAGCTCGTCCAGCGCAGGATTGCGGCTGGAAAGGGGCAGGCGCGCATCGCACAGCTCAATAACCAGATCAACCTTTGTAAGCTGAGCGCTCAAGAGGCGCTTTGCCTTGGCCATATGGCCTGGGTACCATTGGATATCCAACTGAAAAACCCCTTCCGCTTTGGGTAAGCAGCCATAGTTTGTATTACGCATCCTCTATTAAAACATCCTTTTTCCAAAAGCGCAAGAGGAAACAGCAAAGCCATGCGCAAAAGGCAAGGAAATATAACCGTTTAAGGCTCTTGTAAAGGTTTTATGAACAAGGCGTTTTTCCTTGGAGCATTCTGTTGGCACGAAAAATCCCGGCGGAGGTTTGATACTCCGCCGGGATAAAGCGCAGGAAGATCAGATGTAAATGTCCCTTTGCTCATAAGTGGTATGCAGCAGTTCATGCGCTTTATGGCTGTTGGGCTTGCCAAGGAACTCCTCATAAATCTGCTTGATTTCAGAATTCTCATGGCTCTTGCGAACCGGCTTGGCCTCGTCCTCGGCATAGAGGGCTTTGGCGCGCTCGGCGCGGATATCCGTCCAGTTGCGCACCTGCGCGGATACGATGGGCTGGCCGCCGCCATTGACGCAGCCGCCTGGGCAACCCATTACCTCAATGAAGTGGTACTGCTTTTCTCCGTTCTTGACGGCATCCAGGAGCTCGGCTGCCTTGCCAGTGCTGGAGCAAACGGCAACGCTTACGTCCATATCCCCAACCTTTACCGTTGCTTCCTTAATGCCCTTTACGCCGCGAACCTCGGTAAAGTTTACATCCTCCAGCGTTTTACCGGTAATCACTTCATAAGCCGTGCGCAGAGCCGCCTCCATAACGCCGCCCGTAGCGCCGAAGATAACGCCCGCGCCGGAGCTTTCGCCAAGCAGGCTGTCAAAATCCTCATCGGGCAGGTTCACAAAGTCAATGCCCGCTTCTTTGATCATCCGGGCCAACTCGCGGGTGGTGATGACCTCGTCTACATCCGCCAGCCCGTTATGCCCCAGCTCGGGGCGTTTGGCCTCGAACTTTTTGGCGGTGCAGGGCATCACGGATACCACAACGATGTCCTTGGGATCTACGTTCGCCTTTTGCGCATAGTAGGTCTTGATCATCGCGCCCGCCATCTCATGGGGGGATTTGCAGGAGCTCAGGTTCGGGATGAATTCGGGATAGTAATGCTCACAATACTTGATCCAGCCAGGGGAGCAGCTGGTAATCATGGGCAGCACGCCGCCGTTTGTAACGCGGTCTACCAGCTCGTTGGCTTCTTCCATAATGGTCAAATCGGCGGCAAAATCCGTATCGAACACCTTGGCAAAGCCCAGGCGGCGCAACGCGGCGGCCATCTTGCCCGTTACGCTGGTACCCATGGGCAGGCCAAATTCCTCGCCCAATGCGGCGCGCACGGCGGGAGCGGGCTGTACCACAACATGCTTGGCGCTATCGCCCAGGGCTTTCCATACGGCCTTGGTGCCGTCCGTTTCGGTCAGGGCGCCTACGGGGCAAGCGGTGATACATTGGCCGCAGTTGATGCAGGCCATCTCAGCAAGCTTCATACCCCACGGGCTCTCGATGGCGGTCTTAAAGCCACGGCGCACCGGGCCAATAACGCCAACCTTCTGCACATTGGCGCACGCGCCTACGCAGCGGCGGCACAGAATGCACTTGTTGTTGTTGCGCACGATGGAAGCCGAGGACATATCGGGCTCATATTCGTTCTGAGCGCCGGCAAAGCGGTCGCCGCTCTCCACGCCCAAATCCAGGCACAGCTTTTGCAGCTCGCAGTTTTGGCTGCGCACGCAGGAAAGGCACTTCTTTTCGTGGTTGCTCAGGATCAGCTCCAGGTTAAGCTTACGCGCTTCGCGCACGGCGGGGGTGTTGGTCTTTACAACCATATTGGGCGTTACGGGCAGCACGCAGGCGGCCTGCAGGGCGCGTCCGCCGCAATCCACAACGCACAGGCGGCAGTTCGCCGTCGCGTTGATATCCTTCAAATAGCATAGCGTGGGAATGTTCACCTTTGCGATGCGCGCCGCCTCAAGTACCGTCGTACCCGCGGGAACCTCTACCTTCACGCCGTCAATGGTAAGCGGAATCATCTGTTCCATGTTCGTTCCTCCTTAGCGGATGTTAGTTCTTGACGATGGCGCCAAAGCGGCACTTCTCCATGCAGGAGCCGCACTTGATGCACTTAGTGGTATCGATATGGTGCATCTCCTTCACCGAGCCGCTGATAGCGTTCACAGGGCAAACGCGCGCACAGGCGGTGCAGCCGCGGCACTTATCGGTGATTTCATAGTTGAGCAGCTTCTGGCAATGATGCGCGGGGCAACGCTTCTCCTTAATATGCGCCTCATACTCGTCGCGGAAGTACTTGAGCGTGGACAGCACGGGGTTGGGCGCGGTTTGGCCCAGGCCGCAAAGAGCAGTCGCTTTGATATTGTTGGCCAGCGCTTCCAGCTTTTCAATATCGCCTTCCTCGCCCTTGCCTTCCACAATCCTTTCAAGGATTTCCAGCATGCGTTTGGTGCCAATGCGGCACGGGGTGCACTTACCGCAGCTTTCATCCACGGTGAAGTCCAGGAAGAAGCGCGCGATATCCACCATGCAGTTGTCCTCGTCCATAACGATCATGCCGCCGGAACCCATCATGGAGCCGATGGACGTAAGCGAGTCGTAATCGATAGCGATATCCAGGTACTCGGCAGGGATGCAGCCGCCGGAGGGCCCGCCCGTCTGCACAGCCTTGAAAGCCTTGCCGTTGGGAATGCCGCCGCCGATTTTATAGATGATATCGCGCAGGGGGGTACCCATGGGCACTTCCACCAAGCCGGTGTTGTTAATTTTGCCGCCCAGTGCAAATACCTTGGTACCCTTGCTTTTTTCCGTGCCTATGGAAGCAAACCAATCCGCGCCGTTCAGGATGATCTGCGGGATATTGGCCAGCGTTTCCACGTTATTGATATTGGTGGGCTTGTCAAACAGGCCGCGCACCGCCGGGAACGGGGGCTTGGGCTTGGGCTCGCCGCGCCCGCCTTCGATGGAATGCATCAGGGCGGTTTCCTCGCCGCAGACGAACGCGCCCGCGCCAAGGCGAATGAAGATATCAAAATCAAAGCCGGAGCCAAAGATGTTCTTGCCAAGCAGTCCATATTCACGCGCCTGGGCAATGGCGATCTCCAACCGCTTTACCGCGATGGGATACTCAGCGCGCACATAGATATAGCCCTCGCTTGCGCCGATGGCGTAGCCGCCGATGGCCATGGCTTCCAGCACAGAGTGAGGATCGCCCTCCAGTACGGAACGATCCATGAACGCGCCGGGGTCGCCTTCGTCCGCGTTGCAGACCATATACTTCTGATCCGCTTTGGAAGCGGCCGCAAACTGCCACTTCTTGCCCGTGGGAAAGCCCGCACCGCCGCGCCCGCGCAGGCCGGACTTGAGCACCTCGTTGGTGACCTGCTCGGGAGTCATTTCGGTAAGCACCTTGGCCAGGGCCTTGTAGCCGTCAAAGGCGATATACTCATCGATGTTTTCCGGGTCGATCACGCCGCAGTTGCGCAGCGCAAGGCGCTTCTGAGGACGGTAGAAATCAATATTATCAAGGGTTACATGCTGCTCCTCGTCCGCCTTTTCCTTGTACACCAAATGCTGCACGATACGGCCCTTCAGCAGATGCTCGGAAACGATCTCGTCCACATCCTCGGGACGGATACGGCTGTAGAACGTGCCTTCCGGATAAACGATTACAACCGGGCCTGCCTCGCAAAGGCCAAAGCAACCGGTGCGTACAACCTTCACTTCTCTATCCAGGCCGTTGCGTTCGATCTGCTCCTCAAAGCGCTTAATCAGCTCCGCAGAGCCGCTGGATGAACAGCCGGTACCGCCGCAGACAAGCACGTGTGCGCGAAAAAGATCCATGTTCGTTCCTCCTTAGCGTTCTTATTTGCCTTCCGCGGCGCCAATGGTGTACTCCTGAACGGGCCGGCCGTTGACGATGTGCTCAGCCACAATGCGGGACACCATATCGGGAGTTACCTTGACATAGGTTACCTTTTCCTTGCCGGGCACCAGCACGTCCAGCATGGGCTCCAGGCGGCACATACCAATGCAGCCCGTCTGCGAAACGGTTACATTCTGCAAGTTGCGCTTTTGGATCTCCTCCAGGAATTTCAGCATAACAGGACGCGCACCGGCGGCGATGCCGCAGGTAGCCATGCCTACAACAACGCGAATGGCGTCCTCGCCCTCTCTGCGCATAGCCACCTTATCCAGCGTTTTGGCGCGGATCGCTTCCAATTCAGCCAGGGATTTCATACTTCAAGACACCTCCAAAATCGGCTTAAATTCTTCTTCGATACTTTCCTTCATCCAGGCGGCCACATCCGGCTCGTTAAGCGCCACCTCTCCCAGCGCCTGACGAATCTGGCGCGTGTCAAAGCTTGCCTCGCGGCCCGGAGCCTTTGCCTGGAATAAAAAATCGGGTTTATCGGGGTTTAGCACCACCAAAGTTAACAGCGAATCGCAAACATTCCCCATCGGAATGCAATCGATATTCCGCAAATCAAACGATGCATAAATGTAGGTTCCTTCCCCAACGCGGCTTTCAATGCCGAAGGCCCCGCCGCACATTTCCGCGCTTTGCTTAAGCATGGGAATGCCCAGCCCCACCTTGCGCGTGGTGCGCGTGGTTGTAAAGGGATCCGTTACCCGGGCAAGGAATTCCTGCGTCATTCCGCAGCCGTTGTCGCGTACGGAAAAGGTGAGCAACGCCTGCTCGTCCACATCAAAACGCACCGTTACAAGCGTGGCGCCCGCTTTAATGCTGTTTTGGGCAATGTCCAAAACATGCATGCTCAAGTCTCGCATATCCGGTTACGAAGCCTTGTACTTCGCCAAAATGCCCGGTATTTCTTCGGGCGTAAGGCGGCCGAAAACCTCGTCGTTAATCATCATTACAGGGGCAAGGCCGCAGGCGCCCAGGCAGCGCGTAGCCTGCACGGTAAAGCGGCCGTCCTTGGAGGTTTGGCCCACCTCAATTTCCAGCTCGCTGCACAGCTTATCCAGCACCTTTTGCGAGCCCTTCACATAGCAGGCCGTACCCAGGCACACGCCGCATACGTACTGCCCCTTGGGCTGCAGGGAAAACTGGGAATAGAACGTGGCGACGCCGTAAACCTCGCTAAGCGTTACGCCCAGGCTGTCGGCAATGATTTCCTGCACATCGATAGGCACGCAGCCGAAGATGTTCTGCGCCTCCTGCAGCACAGGCATCAACGCGCCTTTTTGGCCCTTGTGGGCCTTGATAACTTCCGCCAGCTTTTCATATTTTTCGTTATGATTGGACATGGCAGCCTAAGACCTCCTCCATTTTCGTTGCGGAAACAACGTGGTATGTCCCCAGACATACGCATCATATATAGTTTACCATATAACCATGCGAATTGCACGCTATTTCGAGCAAAATTGATAAATTTTTATTTATCTTTCATTCGTCAAAAAGAAAAAGATAAACTATGCCCGCCTTGGCATGTTTCTTGCCAAGACCAAAAAGCTCATAGAGGATGTTTATATGTACGGCCTGTTCCGTAATGCAAAGTGAAATATCACTAGTGTTGTCAAGATAAAACCCCGGCGTTCTAATTTGAGAACCCGAGTATACGCTTATAGACAAGGAATCTGGAGAGCGTACGATCATGAAATGGATTACAGATGCTTGCCGGCTGAATGAAATCTGCCCGGAACGCAAGCGAAGCTCTTGACAAACGAGTTAGTTTAAACTAATCTATGTTTGACAGATAATAAGCTATCGCAATGGAGGCAGGATGATGAGTTTGGCTATTCTGAAAATCATGCTGGCATTAGGAATTGCCGGGCATGCATGCAATATGTACTGCGACCGTATTCTAAGCGTATTTCCAAATGGCATGCTTAAGCTGGAAGACCTTAAGGCGATTAATGATGGAGCAAAAATGGCAAAGCTGATGGAAGGGGTATCTGAGAAGATTCCCATGCGTTCCGCCATACTGGGCGCATTTGCATTGATGCTGGAATTTCTGGGCTATTTCTCCATCACGGCATATGTATACGGGCATTCAAAGCTGTTTGGTTCCATTTTGTTTGTTGTGATTGTGCTATTTATTACGATTGGTATCGCCCATCATGTAAAATATGGCCTGGCTGAGTGGGTATTTCTTAAACTTGGAAGGGATGACAAAGCAAAGTCGCTGATGGTTGATTTGTATAACAGCGCTCCGGTTACTAGGATATGTTATGCTGGATATATTTTGTTTATCATTGCACTGATTCTTGCCATCGCGTCAGGGAGCGCGGCCTTCCCGATATGGGCTGTTATATTTACAATACTGCCTGTATTCATTGTGCTGGCGCCCTTTAGAATCATTGGCACACTCCATATATCCGCTATGGTATCTATGTTGGCTTGGATGATTTTGATATAGGATATCCCTTTACAGCCTTTCTTTGCAGGCAAAGCCGCGCGCCAGGGGGCAACCCCTTTGAAGCACCAAACAAAGCGGACGGTATGCTACCCTCTCCGGGGGCATACCGTTTGTTGGCAGTAGCCCGTTTCCGGTCTGCGCGCAGTTCCTTCTAAACTGACCTAAAAAACATAAAGCCGCCAAACGGAACTGCCTGTTTTCCTCAGTAAAGGCCATTATAGCGCGGCAGCGGATAATCTATTTCGTAGTTCCGGCATAAATCAAGGAAGGCCTTCGCCGATGAGGTCAGGAATTTCTCCTTGTGATAAATGATATGGAACTTCCTTTGAAAACTCAACCCTTTTATGCTGACCGCCACCACAAGCCCGCGCTCCAGCGGCCCGATCACCATTCGATAAGGCAGCACGGCAATGCCAAGTCCGTTAATTACCGCGTTCACCAGCGCGGTTGTGCTCATTGCCTCCCAAATGGGCGAAACGGAAAAGCCGGCTTCTTCAATAACCCGCTCAAAGGTTTCACGCGTTCCGCTTCCGTGTTCGCGCAGCAGAAATTTCTGCTGGCGAAACTCCTCAAGCGTGATTTGCTGCCCTGGGCGGAAGCGGCTGCCGGCCGGACAGATGACGGTTAGCCTGTCCTCCATATATGCTTCGGAAACAAGGGAAGGAGCATGTGAAACGCCTTCAATGAGCGCAAAATCCAGCTCATTAGTCAAAATTTTCTGTTCTAATTGTTCCGATGGGCCAACAATAGCCTGTATCTCCGTGCCCGGAAAACGGTTATAAAACGCTTTTACGTAATTGGGCAAAAACTGCGAACCAATCGTAATACTGGCGCCAACGCGCAGAATTCCGAAAGAATCCCAGTTTCGCATTCCTTTTTCCATATCGTCAAACAGGGAGATGATATGGCAGGCATATTCCCGAAACCTTTTTCCAACCTCTGTGATTTTCAGCCTTCTTCCAATACGGTCAAACAAAGTAACGCCATAATATTGCTCCAGTTCCCTAAGGGCAAGACTAACTGCGGGCTGCGTCATATGCAGGTTTTCTGCCGCCTTTGTCGTATTGCAGTCATTATCGCAAATGGCCAGATATACCTTCAGATGCCTGATTGTCATGCCATTTTCTCCTTATGCAAAATCGCTTATAGATGCAATTAAATTATATTATTTTTCATATTATATTGCAAATGCTATAATCCCCTTCTGTAAGGAGGGGATCGTTTTGAAAGAGCGCAACCAAAAATATGGGAAGCTGTTTCTATCCGCCTTTCAGCTTAGCGCCTGCACCTTTGGCGGCGGCTTTGTAATTATACCGCTCATGCGTAAAAAATTCGTTGAGCAGCTACATTGGATAGACGAGCAGGAAATGATGGACTTAACGGCCATTGCCCAGTCGTCCTCCGGCGCGATTGCGGTGAATGCCTCTATTTTGGTAGGCTACCATGTCGCAGGCGTTGCTGGCGCGCTGATAACCGTGCTGGGCACCATCCTTCCGCCACTGGTAATCATTTCTGTAATCTCTTTATTTTACAAGGCGTTTCGAGAAAATGCCATTGTAAATATGGCAATGAAAGGGATGCTGGCAGGTGTGGCGGCAGTGATCTGCGATGTGGTAATCACAATGGGCAAGGAGATTTTTAACCAAAAGCGTTTGCTTCCCATAATCGTATTGTTTGCGGTTTTCGCAGCGGTTCACTTTTGGGGGGTAAGCATTGTTCTGATCATTTTCCTTTGCGGTATCCTGGGAGCGGCGGATACCCTTTGGCATAAAAAGAAAGGGGCGCGGAGGGATGATTTATCTTGAGCTTTTATGGAGCTTCTTTCAAATTGGGCTTTTTAGCATTGGCGGCGGCTATGCCGCCATGCCCCTGATTCAACGGCAGGTAGTGGACGCCCATTCATGGTTAACAATGACGCAATTTGCCGATATTATGACCATTGCCGAAATGACGCCCGGACCCATTGCCATCAATTCGGCTACCTTTGTGGGCATTCAAGTGGCCGGGATTCCCGGAGCCATCATCGCAACGCTTGGATGCGTATTGCCATCCTGCGTTATCGTTATGACGCTTGCTTTTATTTACTATCGCTTTCGCGGGCTGGCAATGGTGAAGGGCATATTGGCGGGACTGCGGCCGGCAGTCGTCGCTATGATTGCCTCGGCCGGTATTTCCTTGGTTATATTGGCTTTTTACGGCCAACGAACCTTACCGGCGGATGTAAGCAATATCAATTTTATTTCGGTATTGATCTTTGTTACGGCGCTGTTCATTTTGCGCAAATGGAAAACCAATCCCATTTATGTAATGGCGGGAGCAGGCGCGGTGGGCGTGTTGCTGTATTCTTTTTTCTAAAACGAGGTGATGGGCTATGAAATATACCATGAAAGCAGGGGCGCTTTCTGCAAATGAGAAGATACTCGCCCGCCTGAAAGGCGGGCCGGCCGCTCAAGAAAAGAAGGTCTTCCTTTCCAATGGGGCGTTCGCTTTAAGAACATGCATACGCAATTTAGCCGCGCCGCATGGCAAGGAGAACGATATTCGCTTCAGGCAGTACGTAATGTTTGACGCGGCTGGAAAGCAATGCGGCGTCGCAAGGCCCGGCTATGCCAAAGATGACGACCCCGCCATTGTTGGTTGGCCAATTTGCCGGATGCCAAGCGTGAACCGGGCGCTGGTTTCGCTTCATGGGGAACGGTATCAGCTGACTATGCAAAGCATTCAAAATTACGTATTGACAGCGCAATCAGGAAGAGCCGTCGTTCAAATCCTTCACAAAGGCTTGGCAGGCGGCTGGAGTATAGAAGCGGACGACAAGTTTCCGCCAGAAATCATATGCGGCATTTTTCTGTTTTGCAGATACATTGAACAGGAAAATGAGTTCAACATCGTATAGGCCTTCAGCTTGGCGGCGGCTGCGCAGCGAAGCGCGCCCTGCCAACCGTGCATTGCGTGCGGCCCATTGCGGTTTAGGGCCTTGCTTCACTACCCAAAGCATTCCTTTCCCTGATAAGCCGAAGCACATCCGCAGCGGTAGGAAGCGCGTCCAGTTCAAACACGCGCTCCTGGATATCCTCCAGGCGGTGGGCGTCGCTGGAATGCAGCAAAAAACGACCCGCCGTGGCATACTTCGGACAAGGCACGCCTTTATACACCTCTACAACGGGGTATTCCGGCAGCATGGGCATCAGGCCGAGCGCGCCGATCATACCGTTGCTGCCGCGATTGATGTGTGCAGGAACGGGTATTCCGCCATAGCTTTTGATGAGCGCGCACACTTCCTCCACGCTTAAATCCGTCGCGTTGATCAGCAGCTTTTCAAGCGTTCCGGCGGGCGTGTCGCCATCGCGCATCAGCAGTTGGTTTCCAAAAAGCGCGGGTTCGTTGCGGATATCCGGCAGATGCGCATATACTTCCTCGCCCGCACGCAAAGCTGCGTCCAAACCGTCAAAATACCCAAGGATGTGTACTTCCTCCCGGCTGGTAATTTCCATACCCGGAATCACCTGCACCCCGTATTCCCTCCCGGCGGCAATCGCATCCGGGGCGTTTCGCGCGGTGTTGTGATCCGTTATGGCAATTACATCCAGTCCCTTAACGCGCGCCATGCCTACCATATTCCATGGGGTCATATCGTCGTCTGCGCAGGGAGAGAGGCAGCTGTGAAGATGCAAATCGCAAAAGGCGCCCATTATTCAGCGGGCGGCAGAATGCCTGCCCCGCCCATCAGCACGCAAATCTCATAAGAGGTTTTATCCGTTGCCAGGATGGGCATTTCTTCATCAATCGCCTTTTTCATAGAAGCGGGCTCGGGCTCCACGCCCTCAACCATGATCACGCAAGCCATTTCCATCAGCACCGCAACGGCAATTACGTTCACATGCGTCTGCACTGTGCACCAGGCCATACCCTGCTTGCCGTGCGCCAATACCCAGCTAAGCAGGTCGCAGGAATAGCCGCAGGTAATCTCGGCATCCAAATTAGCGCCTTCGGTGAGGTTCCTGGCGCCGATTTTCTCCATGAGTTCACGTACCTTCATAATCGATTCCCCTATTCTCTTGTCGTTTTGGCCAGTTCAACCATTTGCTGGGCCATCACCTTAAGCTGATCCTTTAAAATATGGATGCAATCCATTTTGTTGCAATAGCCGCGCACAATATCCTCCGCAAAGGTACGGCAGGTCGGGCTGCCGCAGCTGCCGCAGTCATATCCCGGCAGGCTGCGCACAATTTGCTCCATCTGCTCCATTTTGCGCATTGCTTCCACAATGTCGTCATCCAAACGCATGGCGCTGTTGGCGGTGATGTGCCTGTCCGAAAGCAGCGGATACTTGGTTAAATAGGAGGTTTTGACGCGTTCGTCTGGGTGCGCGATATCGCATCCGCGCATGAGGGCCCGCACCGCCCCGCGGGCCACATAGCTATTTTCAAACGTGAGCGGCCCGCCAACGCAGCCGCCGGTACAAGCCGCGCCTTCAAAGAAAACAAGGTCTTGCAGCTTGTCGTTTTCAATTTCTTCCAAAACGCGGATTACATTTTCAATGCCGTCCACGCTCATGCTGCGCTCCGGGCACACGGCGGCAGCCTCGCCGCCGCTATTGGCCCAGCCCACGCCGTAAGCGGTGGCATGCGCAATATGCGTATCCGCCGGGATGGACTTGAGCTGCCCGGCCAGCAGGCCGTAGATTTCCATCATGGAAATAGCGCCGTCCACGGCGGAGGTTTCATGGCCGATGGGGTTACGGATAGCGGTCATCTTTGCCGCGCAGGGCGTAATGAAAAAGCAGCCAACCTCCTCGGGCGCGACATCGTTCTTTTTGCAGAATTCCTGCCTAGCAACCATGGCGGCTACCTCCATAGGCTGGCGCACATCGATGATATGCGGAATCAGCTCGGGAAACCGCACGCGAATCAAGCGCACAATAGCCGGACACGCGGAAGAAATAACCGGGTACTTCTCCCTGTCAATATTGCGCATGCGCTCGCGGATGGCGCGCGTGACGATATCCGCGCCTTCCGCCACTTCATACACATCGTCAAAGCCCATTTGAATCAGTCCCTCAAGCACCTGCGATGCGCTGATCAGGTGCTTGAACTGCCCGTAAAGCGAGGGCGCAGGCAATGCAATTTTATATTTGAAGCGGTTGATGCTGGACAGCGGATCGGTTTGCGCGTACTTCGCGTGATAATCGCATACGCGGATACACTCTCCGCAGTCGATGCACCGTTCGTCAATAATGTGCGCCCTGCCTCCGCGCACGCGGATTGCCTCCGTTGGGCAGCGTTTCAGGCAGTTGGTGCAGCCCTTGCACCTTTCCTTGTCCAACCGCACGGAGTGAAAACGTTTATCATTCATCCTCAATGCCCTCCCCCAAAAGGAACGGCCGTTATTTCAGCCTAAATTCCATCTGTATGCGCGTACCCTTTCCCAGCTCGCTTTCAATGGCAAAGCCATCGGCGTTGCGTTTCATGTTGGGCAGGCCCATGCCGGCGCCAAAGCCAAGGTCGCGCGCCTCCTCGCTGGCGGTGGAGTATCCCTCCTGCATGGCCCGGCTGATATCCGCAATACCAGGGCCCACATCGGCGGAAACCAGGGTGATTTTTTCCGGGTTCATCTCCAGGGTAAGCTGGCCTCCCATGCTGTGAATAATCAAATTGAGCTCGGCCTCATAGCTGGCTACGGCGATACGGCGCAGCACCATGCTATCCACGCCAATTTGCTTAAGCTTACGCTTGATGCTGGCGGAAGCGTCCCCCGCCGTTTGAAATTCACCTGCGCGCACGTCGTAAGAATTGGTCAGTAGGTTTGGCTGCATATGTAATCCTTCCTTTGCGTTCAAACGCCGCTTCGTTCATTCGTTCCACGGATACCGGCTTCATACATAAGGCCGCAGGCCGTGTAGGTGGTGTGCTCGGTCGCCAGCACAACAATCCCCAGCTCGCGCGCTTCATCCAAAATTTCCTCCGAGGGAATCTTCCCGCGGGCAAAAACAACGCAATGGATATCCAGCATTTCCGCTGTACGCATCACATGCACATTGGTTAGCCCTGTGATCAGCACGGTCTTGTCCTTCACAAAGGCCAGCACATCGCTCATCAGATCGCTGCCGCAAGCAGTTTTAACCTCCTGGTCAAGCTGCTCCCCGCCGCAGAGCACCTTTGCGTCCAGAATGGGAATCAGCTCCCTGATTGTCATATCCATCGACCTCCTATGTATTGCCAAGCGCGTCGTATACGCTCTTGAGTTCGTTAAGGCACGCGAGGGTTTCATATTTGAGCTTTGCCCCCAAGGCAACGGCGCTTTCTCCGGGTTCAAGCGCCTGGCAGAACACTGCGTATCCGTCAAAGCAGCCTATTAGCCCCTCCACGGTTGCGTGCCTTGGCTGTACAAAGCGCTGCTTCATGCGCAGCGATACGGCCTCCACCTGCTCCTTCAGGCCCGAAAGCGTTTCGCGCGCCTCCTGTTCGCCGCATTCCTGACGGTCCAACGCAAGGCTTATCCCCTGCAGGCCTGCGATCAGGTCGTTCGCGTGGATAAAGGCTGCCTCCAATATGTCCAGCTGGCCCTTCATGCCGCTTAGGCGCACATGCAGCGCCGGCAAATCAATCTGATACAGATACGAGTCAACCGCGTGATCCGCATCCAGCTGTTTGCGCACGTTTTGCGCGTCCTCCCGGGTGGGGTAAACAGCCGCCAGCGTGCGGTATCGCCCGTCCCGCCACACATAGCCCGCCGCGCCCCGCCGCATAAACTGCTGCGCCAGCTCGTTTGCGGCCTTCTCGCTTTCAAAAGCGCCCAGCTGAAGGGCGTACCATGTGCCGCCCGGCAGCGTTACATCTCGCTGCTGCGGCGTTTCGTCAAAATACGCGTCCGTGGGAATAGGCGTTGGGGTAGGCTCTACCTCGATGGATACGTCGCCGCCTTTTCTCCATACTAAGCCGGACAGCACAATCACCGCTGACAAAAACAGCAGCAGATAGCTCAACCATTTGCCGCCAGAACGCTCCCGGGGATAGATACGCTTGTCGCCCTGCATATTTGCCGCCCTCCCGCACATTGTATCGCAAAACAATATGCCGGCCGTTTGGCAAAATATGAAAGGTTGCGCTTTCCCCCGCGTTCTGTTACCATATTGAATACGATTATTATACTTGATGGAGGCAAAATATGCAATATCATCTGGACACCATTCCCGTTTGGGAAGTGATGGAGAAGGAAACCGCCTGCCCGCTATGCGAGCTATATGGAAGGTGTGAGCTTGACGAGATTGACCGCAGCCTTGGCGGCAGCGTGATGGAGCCCGACGCCCGCATCAGGGTAAATGAGCGCGGCATTTGCCAAAAGCATCATAAGCAGCTGTTTTTGCAAAAGAACCGCCTGGGGCACGCCCTGCTCACCGATTCGCATACCAAGGAGCTCCTCAAAAAAATAGATTCCATCAAGCTGCCAGAGGAACGGCGCGGCTTGTTTGCCCCCAAGGACGGCCTTTCCGCTTTGATTGAGACGCTTAAGGGGCTAAACGCGCCCTGCGTGATCTGCGAGAATATCCAAACGCATATGGAGCGCTATCTGTATACCTTCATCCATCTTTGGAAAACGGACCAGGGCTTCCGCGCCAAGTGGGAAGCCTCCCAGGGCGTTTGCCTGCCGCATGCGGCCGAGCTGCTTGCCCACGCGCAAAGGCATCTGAACGCCGCCAGCCAGCGCGCCTTTGCCCAAACGCTGCTCACGCTTGTGAAAAGCAGTCTTGCTCAGGATGAAAAGGATCTGGAATGGTTCACGCTTAAGTTTGATTATCGCAACCATGATAAGCCCTGGGGCAACAGCCGCAATGCGCTGCAACGCACCATCAACCGCCTGAGGGGCCGGTGCATAGACCGGGAGCCGGATGGCGAATGATACGCTCATGGCAATAAACGCGGCGCCGCTAAAGCGATAACGCGTTCAATTTTGAAGAAAGCTATTCGTTTACGTTCTCGGTAAACTGCTCCAGTTGCACGCCGGCTTCTTTAAAAATTTCAAGCGAAAAACTATCGGGATACCCCTGCTGGTAGACGACCCGCCGGATTCCTACGTTCACGATCATCTTGGCGCAAACGGAGCACGGCTGGTGCGTGCAGTATAGGGTGGCCCCGTCAATGGAAATGCCTAGCTTGGCGGCCTGCAAAATGGCATTCTGCTCGGCATGGATGGCATAGCATACCTCTGCCCGCGTTCCGGAAGCGATGTTTAGCTTGCGGCGCATGCACTCGCCACGCTCCCGGCAGGTCTTTAGCCCAGCAGGGGCGCCATTGTAGCCAGTCGTCATAATCCGCTTGTCCTTAACAATCACCGCGCCTATGCTGCGCCCCTCCACATTGCAGCTCGTCCATTCGGAAATCAGATAGGCCATTTTCATAAAGCGCTTGTCCCATTTATCCATTGTGCTCTCCCCCTTTTGTTCTGTCATTATACGATATTGCCGGCCATTTGGCAATTCAAAAGGCATGGGCCGGACGCCTGCCTCATACCCTCCCATGTGGAGGCGAGGGCATGAAGGCGACTGGCGCAAAAAAACAAACTCTTTTTTTAACAGGCATAAACGCGACGGTTCGCGCGCTGGGCCTTTTGCTCAGAGTGATCCTTTCGCGCTTTTTGGGCGCGGAAATCATGGGTATTTCGGAGCTGGCGCAAAGCGTGCATATGCTGGTCATCACGCCCCTTACCTCCGGCATGCCCATGGCGATCAGCCGTATGACGGCGCGCGCAAAGGAAGCGGATAAACAAAAACCCCTTTTGGCGGGAATTTGGCTTGTGCGAGTCGCATCCGCCATCCTGATCCCGGCGCTGCTTCTGCTTTCCCCGCTGCTTGCCCGCTGGATGGGGGATGTCAGGGTGCTTCCCTCCATGTGGTTTTCCGCACCCTGTATTTTGATACTCGGCTATTCAGCTGCCTTCAACGGCTACTGCTACGGCATGGAATGGAGCAAAATTCCAGCGTTGAGCGAGCTGATCGAGCAAGTAAGCAGGCTGGGCTTTACCCTAATGCTGCTAACCGTGCTTGAACGGCTCACCGCCCCATGGCTTGCGGCCATGCCGGTGGCGGCAACCATGGTTGCGGAGCTGATTGGCCTGGCGTTTGTTTTGAATGTGGTGCGCATTCCGCTGTATGATACCTCCGGGGCCGCCCGTTGGCGCTCGCCCATTTTCCGCCTGGCGGCCCCGGCAACGGTCACACGGCTTGTGCAAACGCTGCTTCGCTCGCTTACAGCCATCCTGATTCCGCTAAAGCTCCAGCAAAGCGGGCTTTCCGCGGCGGAATCAACCGCAAGGCTGGGCATGTTCAACGGCATGGTCATGCCCATTATCATGCTGCCGTGCGTATTTACCAGCGCCCTTTCCATGGTCGCGATGCCGCGTATTGCAAAGGCCGAGGAAGCCCCAAGGGAGTTAAAACGGCTGCTTATGCTGTGCTTTGCCTCCTGCATCCCCATAGGCCTGATGTGCGCGGGAGCCGTTTACGCATCCGCGCCGCTGCTTGCCAACAGGGTATATCGCTTGGCAGAGCTTACGGAGCTGTTCCGTTTTAGCGCGCCGCTCACGCTGCTGCTTGCCCTTGCCCATTTAACGGGCGGCATAACCGCATCCCTGGGGCAGCAAAAGCGCTCCATGTATGGAGCGCTTGCCGTATCCCTGCTAACGCTGGCGCTTACCTGCTGGCTAACGCCGTTGCCCGGCTTGCGCTTGCATGGCGTAATCATCGCCCAGGCGGCGGGAGAAGCGCTGCACGTTATGTGGAATACCGGCGTCCTTTTCCTGTGGCGGCATGAGCGGCGCAGCCTTCAGGCGCGATGATAGATACGCCTCAATTCCTCGGTTTCGCTTCCGTCCGCATGGTACACAATCAAGGGGGGAAGCCACAGCAGCCCTGGCTTGGCGTTTTTTACCGCTTCAATCAAGAGCAGGTAGGGCGCGCGGTCCGCGCGCGCGCAGACCATCCGCAGCCGCTTGGGTTCAAGCCTGCAGCTTTGAAGCGCTTCCGTCAATTCAAGCATTCTATGGCTGGGAAACACCATGCTCAGCCTGCCGTGATTGCGCAAAACGGCGGCGCAAGCGCGCGCAATATCCCCAATGGTACAATTTGTTTCGTGACGCGCCAGCAACTGGGCTTGCAGGTCGTTGGCGAGCGTTCCGCCCCGCTTGCCGTAAGGCGGGTTGCACACCACCGCGTGCATGCTCTCCCGGCCAATTTGCTCATAAGCGGCGCGCAAATCCCCCTGGCGAATGCAAATACGCTCCTCCAAGCCGTTCATACGCACCGAACGGGCTGCCATATCAGCCATGTCTGCTTGCAGTTCAAAGGCCTCAAAATGGGCGGTTTCTTCCTTCTGGCTCATCAACAGCGGCAAGATACCGGTGCCCGTTCCCATGTCCGCCACGCGCTCCCTTGGACGCACGCGCGCAAAATCCGCAAGCAGCACGGCGTCCATGCCGAAGCAGAATGCCTTTGGGTTTTGGATGATTTTCAGGCCGTTGCGCTGTAAATCATCCACCCGTTCGCCGGGGCGCGTCCACATATCGCTCATTGGCTGATCACCTGCAAATTTCGCGTAAGGCAATATCCCTGCATGCTTTGGTACTGAACCAGGCACCAAGAATCGCCCTGCAAAATAATTTCTACCTGTTCGCCCATTTGGATATCCGCCAGCGCCTGCCCGCTTTCCTCGCACATGGGCCAAAGCGCTATGGAGGATGCGGCGTTTGCATATGTCGCGCTGTCGGGGGCCCGCAGCGTTACATCCAGCACCATGCCGCCGTTTTGGGCGGTATGCTCCGGGGCCTGGACCTGATCCGTTGCAGCCCCCTGGGCCCCGCCTTCTGCGCCGGCCGGATTTGCTGCGGACAGATACTTGCTCATCACATAGCCATACCGCTCCTGATATTGCACATAGCTCCATGCGCCGCTTTGGGAGAACACCTTTACCTGCGCATGGCGAGGAATGGAGGCGATCACCCGGCTGCCTGCGTCGCTTGCCTCGCGCAGGTTGAGCGACCCCGACGGCGTGCTTACCCAAGCGGCCGTGCCTTCACCCTCCGCAGGCGTTTTTTCAGGCTGCTCCACGGGGCTTTGGGAGGTATCCTGCGCCGGGCTATCCGCTTCATCCTCGCCGACGTCAGGCTCCTGAGGAATCGCAGGTGTTCCTTCAAAGCGAAGGAAGTTCGTCATCACATAGCCCTCTACGCCGCTATACAGCACCTGGCACCAGGGTTCCCCATAGCTAACAACGGTTACGGCGGCGTTTCTGGGAATGGTTTTTATCACCCGTTCGCCGCTGCCGGGCTGCTCACGCAAGTTTAGCGAACCGGAAGCGGTGGAAACATACGCGGTCATCGCGGCCGAAACGTCAGGCTGGGAAACAGGCGTATGATCGCCATCCTCCCCATCCGATGGCGTTTCCGGGGTATTTGAGGCAGGCGGCTGGGCTTGCGTGGAAAAGCTCAAAAAATCAGTCATCACATAGCCAAGCAGGCCCTCATAGGCGATATAGCACCAGTCGTTTCCACGCTGCTGTACATTCACGCTTGCATATTGCGGAATATGGGCGATTACGCCCGCGTTGCGGGAAGGCTCCAGGCGCAGGTTCAGCGTTCCCGAGGGGGTAACAACCACTGCGGTTTCGCCCTCTATTACCTCTGGCCTGCCGTTTTGGAAGGTCAAATAGGCGTTCATCACATAGCCTTCATAGCCCGCATAGGAGGTTTTGCTCCAAACAGCCATGCGCTCGCTGATCACAATGGTTGTACCCTTGGGAATGCGGGCGATGACGGCGCTGCCAGGCAGCGCGTCCCTGCGCAGGTTCAGGGAGCCGGAGGCTGTTGTTACGACTGCATACAGCGCATCCTCGCTTCCCGGGCTCTGCGTGATGGGCTCGTCCGGATCATCCGCATCTGGGGTATCAGGCACCTGGCCCGGCAGCGGGGAATCCCCGGCATCCGGCTGCTCCGGCTGGCCGGGCGGCTCCGGCGCTTCGTCTGAGAAGGTCAGGAACACGCTCATGGCATAGCCCGTTGTGCCCTGGTATGTTACGCGGCTCCACTCCCCTCCGCGCTCCTGAACCGTGACCGCCGCATACTGCGGTATCCGCAGCAGAATATCGCTGCCAGACCGTGGCTGCGCCCGCAAATTTAGCGAACCGCTTTGCGTGGTCACGGTGGCGTATGCGCCTCCCTGAGGCGTTTCGGGCAGGGGCGAGGCGCCGTCCGCAAAGGTCAGGAAGGACGTCATCACATACCCGGAAAGGCCGTTATAGCGCACGCCGCACCAGGCGGTCCCCGCTTCGGTTATTTCAATTTGTGTTCCGCGCGGTATGGTGGTTAAAATCTGGCTGCCCGCGCGCGGCTGCGCCCGCATGTTTAGCGAACCGTATTCCGTGGTTACAACGGCCAGCTTTCCCGCCGGCGTGGACGGCGCTTCTTCCGCGCCCGGCTGCTGGGGCGTTTCCGGTTCGCTGGGAACGCTTGGCTGGGCAATATCGGCGCCGCCGGTAAAATCCAGCGCTTCTGTGAGCATGTAGCCCGCCATGCCGTTATAATTTACCTTGCACCAGGAACCGTCGTCGCTCTCGACGTTCACTTCCGTGCCGGGCAAAAGCCGAGCCAGGGTCTGCGCGTTTGTAGACGCCGCGGCCCATAAGCTGGCCGCCTGCCCGTCCTGCGTATGCACGCTGGCGCTGGCACTGCCAGAGGAAACCGTAAGAGTAGGATAGCTGGAAGTAACCTGTGAGAGGAAGCTCGTATTGGCATAGGCCACAGTGGCGTTGTACTGTACCTTTGCCCAGCCGCCGCTTTGGCTGAATACCGTAAGCACCGCGCCCGCGGGCGCGGTGCTTACCACCTTCCCGCTCATGCTTGGCTGCGCGCGCAGGTTTACAAAATCGCTGGCTGTAACCGTGGCAAAGCCAGCAATGCTGCTTGGCACCTCCTCCGTGCCAGATGGCGTGCCCGTTATCACAAGCGCGTTTGTTGGCACATATCCCTTCATTTCGCCAAAGCGAATGAAGCACCACGCGCCGTCGTTGGCCAGTACATCTACAATCGCGCCGTTCCCTATGGCGCCAATCAGCGCGGCGGAATCTGATTTGCCGTTGCGGATGGCGAGCGTCGCTTTTGCGCTTATCAGCTTTACGGTACCTTTGCAGGCTCCGTCGGGCAGCTCGTCTAAATCAGCCGGGGGTTCAACGGTGATCTGCTGATCGCTGGAACCGGCGCTCAAAATGCTGTTGGTAAAGCTGTGCTGTACGCGCTGGCAGCCTTCATAGTAAAAGCCCAGAATTTGATCGTACCGATAGCCAAGCTTTGCCATATACATGGCTCCCCGCTGGCTCATGCCCATGCCGTGGCCGTAGCGCCTGGCCTCCAGGACAAAAGACGTTGCGGTTTTTGTCACGCTCCAAAGCTCGTTGGAGAGAGATTGAATGCCCATGGAGAGCAGGCTTTCCAGCTCATTGAAAATATCGCATGTAACCGTTACCGATACGCCTGCCGCCCCCTGGGTATTTGCCGTTAAAACAAAATCCATCTTTGTATACAGCCTGCTGGGAGAGGCGTACATGGGCGTATGGGGCGTAATGCTCTTTAGCGTAACCAGCGTGGTGTTATTCTGCGAGGCAGCGTATCCCATCGATACAAGGCGGCTTACTGCCTTGGTTTTCAGCAGGCTTATCAGCTGCGCGTTATTGGCCGGATTGGAAAGGTCGGTATAGATTGTTTTCTTTTTTACTGTGGAGCTTGGATTGGCATAATCAAAGGGGTCGTCCTTTACCTTCATGTAGGCGTAGGAGCCTCCGCTGCGCGAAATCTCCGTTTGTCCGCCGTTGCTGGCGGAATAATATGTGGTGATATAGCTGGAACCGTACATCAGCACAATGCCCTTGGTCGCATTCACAGCTTCCACGCAATTGGCGTTGCCCGAGGGCGTTCCCCGGTAAACCTGGTCGCTGGTTGTGTCCTTTACATCGTACAGGCCGGACGCGCGGCTTTGCATCATGCGCACCGTGTAGGTGCGCGCGGCCACGGCCTGCGCCTTGAGAGCCTCAATATTAGTGGAATTTCCCATTTCGTAAGGCAATACGCCGTAAAGATAATTTTCAATATAGATGTGGGCGATGGTATACAGCGTATACCCGCCTCCGTTTGACACCGCGTGAAACGATAAATCGCCCGGATAGGGGTTATTGCTTTCACGCGCCTGGCGGATTTTGATTCCGTTTGTGCCGCTGGCGCTATGCCGCCTTAACGAAAAGCTGGAGCCCATATTGGTTTTGACCCCGTTGTGCGTAAGCGTAATCGCGCCGGTGGAACGATCGAAGCCTATGGTCAATTCGCTCCCGCTGGAGAGGAACGCGCCTGTAACGCTGATGCTGTAATTGCCAACCACCGTCAAATTAAGCGTGCTTGGGTTGCCCAAAGAAGAAAGATAGACGCGCACCATGCCGTTTGCCGCGCTGCTGCGGGATGTAAGCGGGGCGGATGCGACCTGCACGTCATCCACAGAGGCGGCATGTGACGCCGGGAGCATGCTTAGCCACATTGCCATGGCGGTCAATAGGCACGCTGCCCGTTTCCATCCTTTTTTTCGCATCGGCTGGCGCATGCCGTCACCCTCCTTCGTCGTTTTGTAATACTTTCGTAACCTTTTTGGATTGTATCACATTCTTCTGTGTTTGTCTACTTGCTTTGCCCTGCCAATCCCTGGCTGGGCCTGTCCTCATGGGATTGAAAGAGCAGCTTGGCGCATTTGGCTTCCGTAAGCACCCGCTCAACTTCCCCCGTATGCTCGTCAATTACCACAAGGGCATCAAAGCGTTGGCGCGGTATGGCGCGTAACCATCTCAATAGCAGCGTGCGTTCAGGCATTTCGCCGCAGGCATAGGCGCGAAGCGGTACCATCCCCTCAAGCTTTTCATGCGCGCGTTCCAGCATATGCACCTGGCGCATGGCGTCCCCAAGCGCGCTTTCATGCGCCGCGTAGGCCAGATAAGGCCCCATAAGCAACAGCGATAGGTTTATGGAACCAAGCCATATGCCGTATATGCCTACGGCCACAAGCAAAAACGCAAGCAGATAGGCCAGGTACAGCATCGCTTTGCGCAAAAAGGGTTCTATGCCCAGGCGTTCCGCAACCGCCGCCAGCGCCCTTGCGCCATCCAACGGCCACACAGGCAGGCAATTCAGCAGCGCCAATGAAGCGCTGGCAAAATAAAACGCTTTCCAAAAGGGGGCGTCTGGGGCGAATGCAAGGCAAAGCCATGCGGATAGGCCGCTAAACAATATCCCAGCAGCCGAGATGGCCAGTTTTCTCCAGCAGCCTAGCGTATGAAACGCCGCAGCATCCGCAACGCCGCCAAAAGGTGTTAGCTCCACCCTGCATTCCTTAACGCCGCACAGCCACATGGCCAGCACATGCGCCGCCTCATGCAGCAGCAGCGCCAAAAAAGCCGCAAGAACGCTATGGCTGTCCAAAAACAAAAGGGCGGCCGCCATCATGGCTCCGCCAGCCGGATGCACGCAAAGTGAAAAGCGCATAGGGCTAATCCTTCAGGGGAACAAGCAGCCCTTCGGGGTTTATGGAACGGCCATCCTTGCGCAATTCAAAGGCCAAAGGCTTTCCGTCCAGCGTGCGGGCTACCACATCCCCGGCGTATACCCGGTCGCCAACCTGCGCATAGCAGGTTTGCAAATTTCCATAAATGGATTCCGTTTCATCATCATGCCGGATGCGCAGGATACGCTCCTCGTCCAGCCCGTGCGCAATACTCATCACCTCGCCGTCGGCAACGGCTCTCACGTCCGTAACCGTTGCGGCATACTCTACATAGGGTTCGCTGCGGGTCCAAGCATGTACCGTTTCCCCATTCACGGGCGCAAAAACGGTAAACGCCTCTTTCTCGTTCCAAACCGCCTGAATCCCTTCGGGCAAAAAGTCTCCCACAAAGCTTAGCTTTCCCAGGCTTTCATCCCAATCCATGCCCGCGCTTTGCTGAATGGCGCTAAAAACGCTTTGGGCCTGCGGCACGCTTGCGTTTTTTACGGCCACCACCGTAAGCGCCAGCGCCCCAACAACCGCTAGGTTGCGCACAAGGCGGTCCGCCTGTAAAATACGCTGCCCAAAGCCTTTCTTGGGCGGAAGCTCGCTTAGCGCTGCGCCGGCAGGAACGCCTTCATCGCTTAAAAGCGCGCCCTCGCGCTTCACCTTCATGCTTTTTACCTCTGTTTGCCGGTTCACAAAAATCCCCTCCCTGCGCGGTAAGGATATGCGCGCTGGGAGAGGGAAAGAACCAGCCTTACAGGCAGCCCTTGGTTTTCATATATTCAAACGTGCGTATCAGCGCCAGCTTTCCATGGCTGTAGGTAAGGCCGCCCTGTAAAAACACGGTATAGGGCTCGCGCATGGGAGCGTCCGCGCTCAGCTCTATTGAAGCGCCGCTTACAAAGGTGCCCGCGGCCATAATCACCTGATGCTGGTAGCCTGGCATATCCCACGGTTCCGGCAGCGCCATGCTGTCGATCGGCGAGGCCATTTGTATGCCTTGGCAAAAGGCAATCAGCCTTTCCGGCGTGCCCAACTCCAGCGCTTGAATAATATCCGTGCGGGGCGCGTCCGGCGCGGGCGTGCTTTTCATACCCATATCCTCGCACACGGCGGCTGCGAGGGTCGCCGTTTTAACGGCCTGGGCCACTACATGCGGCGCCAAAAACAAGCCCTGATAAAACGGCTGATAGCTTCCCGCATAGCTGCCCACCTCACGCCCAATGCCGGGCGCGGTAAGGCGGTAGCTGATGCGGTCGATAAGCGCCTGCTTGCCAACGATATATCCGCCCGTGGGCGCGAGCCCGCCTCCCGGGTTTTTGATCAGGCTGCCAACGCACACATCCGCGCCGTATTGGGTAGGCTCCTTTTCGCAAACAAATTCGCCGTAGCAGTTATCCACCATGAGGCAGGCGTTGGGAAACTCGCTGTGCAGCATTTTTGCCAGCGGCTCCGTATCCTCCGGCATCAGGCTTGGGCGGGAGGAATACCCCCGGCTGCGCTGAATAGCCACAACACGCGTTTGCGGCTTCATGGCGGCGCGGATAGCGGCAAGGTCCAGCTTGCCGTCCCTCATGGGCACCTCCGTATAGGTAACGCCCATTTCACGCAGGGATCCCGCGGCGCATCCCCTTACGCCAATCACTTCCTCCAGGGTATCATACGGCGAGCCCGAGGCATACATGAGCTCATCGCCAGGCCTAAGCAACCCGAACAGGCACAGCGCGAGCGCATGCGTGCCTGAAGCGATCTGCGGCCTTACGATTGCCGCGTCGGCGGCAAAAAGCTCAGCGAACAGCCTTTCCAGCGTGTCGCGGCCCACATCGTCATAGCCATAGCCGGTGGTAGGCGCGAAATGACGCGCCGCCACCTGATGGCGCTGCAAGGCGTTAAGAACCTTTTCGGTATTGAAAAGAGCCGTTTCATCAATTCTTTGAAAAATGGATTCGCATCGTTTTTCCGCAGCCTGAACCATTTGCTTCATGCTTCAACCGTTCCTTTCGTTTTCGGCCAAAAAGCGCTCTATTATTTGCAGCGCTTCCTTCGTAACCTCCCTGGAGAGGGCGTCCAGCCAAATCATAGCCGGTTCCGCTCGCAGCCATGTTTCCTGGCGCTTGGCATAATGCCGCGTATTCAGGATGATCTGGCGCGCCGCCGTTTCGATGGAATCCGTGCCCTGCGCAACGCAAACCAGCTCCTTATACCCAATTCCCTGCATAGCCTGCGCTTGCGGGCTTACCCCGCTTTCCAGCAGCCGACGCACCTCATCTACAAGCCCTAAGCGCATCATTTCATGAACCCGCTTTTCAAGCCGGTCGTAAAGCGCGGGGCGCGGCATGGTAAGCGCAAGCGGCAACATGCGAAAGGGACGTTCCTGTTCCTCGCGGGGCTGACGGCTCATGGGCTCGCCGGTCAGCTCATAGATTTCCAGCGCCCGAACCACCCTGCGCACATCGTTGGGATGAAGGCGTTTTGCCGCGTCCGGGTCGGCTTTTGCAAGCATGGCATGCAGCGCTTCCCTGCCATTGGGCATATTTGCAATGGCGTTCAGCCTTTGGCGCAGCTTTTCATCGCTCTTTGCGCCGCCCAGGGAAAGGCCGTGCATCAACGCTTTCAAATACAGCCCTGTGCCGCCCACAAGCATGGGCAGCTTCCCTCGCGCCCAAACCTGAGCAATGGCGCGCTCAGCTTCATGGGCATAGTCGGCAACGGCATAGGTTTCGGTAGGCTCAACGATATCCAGCATGTGGTGGGGTATTTCCCGGCGCTCCTGCGGCGTTGGCTTGGCCGTACCAATGTCCATCCTGCGGTAAATCTGCATAGAATCCATGCAGATAATCTCGCCCTCCAGGCGCTTGGCCAGGGCCATGGCCAGGGCGCTTTTGCCGCTGCCGGTTGCGCCCGCAACCGCAATCACGAAAGGCTTCGCCACGGTTCCAGCTCCTTATTGAATGCGTTTGAAGCGCTTTTCCAGCGCATACCGGGTTATTTCCGTCACAATAGGCCTGCCGTGTGGGCAGGTGGGCATGGCCTCGCTCTTTAGCATTTCCCGCAGGAAGCCCTCGACCTGCTCGTCGTTTAGCTTGTCGCCGCCCTTGATGGCATGCTTGCAGGCCATCTGCGCCACCCGCCTGCGGATGCGTTCGCGCGTCACCTGTCCCCGCCCGGCCTGCCATTCGTCAAGCGCCTCCAACAGCAGCTCGCGCGGAGGCTGTTCATTTTCGCCAAACAGGGTGGGAATCGCCTGGACCGACACGCAGGTATCGTCAAAGGGCTCCACCTCAAAGCCCGCTTCTTTAAGCACGGGCATCGCCTCGTCCATTAGGACCATCTCGTTTGCCGTAAGGCGCACCAGCTGTGGAGAAAGGAGCTTTTGGGAAATGCGCCCGCTTTCAAAGCGGGCCATCAACCGGTCGTAAAGGATGCGTTCATGCGCCGCGTGCTGGTCTACCAGCAGCAACCGCTCGCCGCTTTCAAAAATCCAATAGGTATCAAACACAATACCCACCAAACGCAGCGGCCTGGATTGCTCTACTTGCGCAAAAGCTGTCTGTTCCGCCTGAACGGGTTCCTGCCTGGGTTTAGGCCCTGGCGCATCGCCGGCCGCAGAATCGCCGCCTGGCGCGGGCCGTGGCGGCATAACAGGTGCGGCTGGAACAAAGACCGGCCGCACAGGCGATGAGGATTGCGCCATCCTCATCGCGGCAGGCGTTGAAGCCGGTATTTCTATCGGCTTCAGCGCCCGCAGCGCCGCCTGCTCCGCAGGGGTAAGGCCCGCCGAGGTTCCGCTTTTTTCTTCCTGTGGCGGCTTAGTTTGCCCGTTTGGCTCAGGCGCGGATACCGGCGCAACAGCGGACTGCGGCGCATGAACCGGCGGTAAAGCCCCGGCCTTTTCTTCCATTTGCATATTGGAAAAAGCGTTTTTCAAAGGCACGATCTCAATCACGGGCTTTGCAGGCCCAACAGCCGCCTGCGCGCCTGGCGTTTCAACCGCTGTGAGGCGCTGCCCCAGCCGTTCCCCGCTAAAGGCTTCCTTTACAAGCGTTTCAACGGCCTGCGCCACAGCCTGCTCGTTTTGGAATCGCACTTCAAGCTTGTTGGGATGCACGTTTACATCCACCTGTTGCGCGGGTAACTCCAAAAAGAGCGCGCACATTGGGAAGCGCCCGATCATTACCCTACCCTCGCAGCCGTTTTCAAGCGCGCGGCTTAGCGCGCCGTTTCGAAAATAGCGTCCGTTTACAAAGAAGGACTGTTGCTGCCGGTTTCCGCGCGAAAGCTCGCCGGCGCCCACATAACCCGAGAGCAGCACGCCGTTCATGTGCCCGCTCACCTTTTGCATCTGGCGGAACGCCTCCCGCCCATACAGGCAAAACAGCGCGGATTCCGCCCTCCCGTCGCCAGTGCTGTGATAAACGGTTTTGCCCTGGCTTACGAAGCGAAATGCAATATCGGGCCTGGATAGAATCAGCCGCAGCATATAATCAGACACCATAGCGGCTTCCATGGAAGGCTTCTTTAAAAACTTTAAGCGCACAGGCGCGTTTAGAAATAAGTCCTCCACAACAATCGTTGTCCCTACGGGGGAAGCGGCCTGGCGGATATCCACAAACTCCCCGGCCTCCACAACAGCCCTGGTGCCAAAATCGGCCGTTTCGGTGCGCGTGGTCAGGGTTACGCGTGAAACCGCCGCAATGGAGGCCAGCGCTTCTCCTCGGAAGCCAAGCGTATGGATATCATAAAGGTCCTTCACATCGACGATCTTGCTGGTGGCATGGCGCTCAAAGGCAAGGCGGATTTGCTCGGCTGGAATGCCCCGCCCGTTATCGCTTACGCGCAGGTATTTCACGCCGCCTTCGCGCAACTCCACCGTTACGTTTTTGGCGCCGGCGTCTATGCTGTTTTCCACCAGCTCCTTTACCGCGGAGGCGGGCCGCTCCACAACCTCGCCCGCGGCAATTTGCCCAATGATCTCCGGGGACAGCTTCCGAATAACCGCCATAGCTTCTCCTTTCCTTACAGCCTGCGCGCCTTCTCGCGCAACCTGAACAGAATGTTCAGCGCGTCCATGGGCGTAATGGAAAGCACGTCCAGGTTTTGCAGCTCCTCAATCAGGTCGTCCTGCGCCAGGTGGAACAGGTCGGTCTGCTTGGCTTCCTTCTTGCGCTTTTCCAAAATATTGGAGGAAATGGTTTCCTGGTTGATGTCGCTTACCTCGAGCCTGGCCTGAATTTCATGTGCGCGCGCCACTACCGGCGCGGGCACGCCCGCAAGGCGCGCCACATGCACGCCATAGCTTTTATCCGCGCCGCCCGGCATAATTTTACGCAGGAAGATAACGTCCTCCCCATGCTCCATCACGGAAATGCAGTAGTTCTTTACCCCCGGGAAACGCCCTTCCAGCTCGCTCAGCTCGTGATAATGGGTGGCAAAAAGCGTTTTTGCGCCTATTTTTTTCGTATCCAGCAGGTACTCCACAACCGCCCATGCAATGGCCAGGCCGTCAAACGTGCTTGTGCCACGGCCAATTTCATCCAGCACCACAAGCGAATGAGCCGTTGCGGAGCGCAAAATGGCGGCGGTTTCGCTCATTTCCACCATGAAGGTGCTCTGTCCGCCCGCCAAATCATCCGATGCGCCGATACGGGTGAAAATGCGGTCGCAAAGGCTGATATCCGCCTCGCGCGCAGGTACGAAGCTGCCTATATGCGCCATGAGCGTAATCAGCGCCACCTGCCGCATATAGGTGCTTTTGCCCGCCATATTGGGGCCGGTGATGATGAGCATACGGTTTTCATCCGTATCCATGGTAACGTCATTGGGTACAAACGGCGCGTCCGTTACGGTGCGCTCCACAATGGGATGACGCCCCTCCACAATTTTCAGTTCGCCGGTTTGGTTCATACGCGGCTTTACATACCCGTTTTCACGCGCCACCGTAGCCAGCGACAGCAGCGCGTCCGCCGTTTTCAATCCCAGCGCGTTTTGCTGGATTGCGGCAATCTCCGCCGCGATGGCGCTCCTTACCTCCGCAAAAAGCATGCTTTCCAATGTCAGCGCCATCTGCTGGGCGTTCACGATCTTGCGCTCAATCTCCTGCAGCTCGGGCGTTACATAGCGTTCCGCATTCGCAAGGGTCTGCCTTCTGGTATAGCGCAGCGGTACAAGGTCCAAATTGCTCTTGGTAACCTCAATGTAATAGCCAAACACCCGGTTATACTGAATGCGCAGGTTCTTGATGCCCGTTTCCTGCCGCTCGGCGGCTTCCATATCCAAAATCCACTGCTTGCCGTTGACGGCGGCCTCGCGGTATTCATCAAGTTCCTGATGATAGCCCGCGCGGATAATGCCGCCGTCCCCCATGGTGAGCGGGGCGTCCGGGTCGATGGCGCGTTCCAGCAGATCGCATAAGCCGTCCAATGGGGCCAGGGTATGCCCCAACGCCTGCACCGGTACGCTGTCAAAGCCCGCCAGCAGCTGTTTTACCGGCGAAACCGCCCGCAGGGAACGCAGCAGCGCCAGGCAATCGCGCGCCGTAAGGCTATTATAGCTAATTTTGCCCAAAAGGCGCTCCATATCAGATACGTTTTCCAGCGCCTGCCCAATTTCCTCGGAAACTAGGAAGTTGTTTTTCAGCGCCTCCACAGCATCCAGCCTGGCTTGGATACGCCCCAAGTCGATCATGGGGTTTTCAACCCAGTTGCGCAAAAGCCTTGCTCCCATAGCGGTATGGGTTTTATCCAAAAGCCACAGCAGCGAGCCGCGCCTCTCCCCCGTGCGCAGGCTTTCAACCAGCTCCAGGTTTTTGCGGGTCATACGGTCCAGAAACATGGTATCCGCGCCCTGATAGATGCTTAGCTGGGTGATATGGGAAAGCGCGTTTTTTTGCGTGTCGTTCAAATAGGCCAGCAGCGCGCCGGCGGCGATAAAGCGCTTATCGCGCTCATCCAAGCCGAGCGAGGACAGGCTTTGCACATGAAAATGATCCAGGATCGCACGCTCGGCATTCTTTTTCTGGAAGTTCTTCTCCGGCAGCACGGAACGGCTGGTATCCTCGCTAAGGTGGGGTTCAAGCTTTTCCATGCTGTTGGTAACGATCTCATGGGGCCGGATGCGCATCAGCTCGTCCCTCAAAGTGCGCTGCGCATCCGTAAGCAGGTGCGCTACCAGCTCGCCGGTGCTTACGTCGGCATAGGCCAGGGCTGCCGCCTTGCCCACAAAAGCCGCGCAGAGCACATAGCTTGCGCTCTTTTCATCCAGCTGGGTGGGGTCTACCACCGTGCCTGGCGTAACGATGCGTATCACATCGCGTTCCACAAGGCCCTTGCTCAGGGCGGGATCGGTGAGCTGCTCGCACACCGCTACCTTATAGCCCTTTTCAATCAGCTTCGCAATATACGTATTCGCAGCGTGATAGGGCACGCCGCACATGGGCGCGCGCTCCTCAAGGCCGCAGTCCTTCCCAGTCAGCGTAAGCTCCAGTTCCTTGGACACAAGCTTTGCGTCGTCAAAAAACATTTCATAAAAATCGCCCAAGCGGAAAAAGAGGATGCAATCCTTATGCTTCTCCTTAACGTCCAGGTACTGCTGCATCATGGGGGTCAATGCCACGAAGCCTGCTCCTTTCGTATGTCCAGTTCAAACCCAGCGTGCATAAAGGCGGCGCAAGGGGCCGCGCTTGCTCAATGGTGATGTCCGCAGCCGCCGCAGCTTTCGCAGGAGCCGCTGCAACCGTGCGCCTCCTCGTCGCTTTCGCCGGTGACCACATACTTGATTATGCTGTTTACCTTCTTCATCATCTCTGAAAACGCCTCGTTGGTTTGACGCATGCGGGTGATGATCTCGTTTTCATCAATGGCATGCTCCACGTTTTCAAGCTCCTCCCCCGCCTTGGCCAGCGCGCCGTGATCCATATTGGCGTCCGCGAGGATGTTCTCCACATTTTGGCGCTTTTCGCTGTACGCGGCAATCAGCTGCGTTGCCTTTTCATCCTTCATGGCGGCCTGCTCCGCCAGCCGCATAGCGATGTATTCCTCGCTTTCCAAAATGGCTTCCGCCAGCAGTTCAGCCTGATTGAGCACCTTTTCCATATTCGATCACCTTTCTGTTCTTTCCCCGCGGAGCGTGTTTACGGCCGCGGATGTAATGGTAACGGGGATGATTTTGCCGGTATCCCCGGCTGTGCCGTCCAGGGTAACGGTAATGCCGCGCGTTCCCTTGCCGGATACCTGCTTGGGATCGCGCTTGGACAGGCCTTCGACCAGCACCTGCTCTCTGGAGCCGATCATGCTTTGATGCACGCGGGCCGTGGACGCCTCCACCTCGCGAATCAGCTTTTCAATGCGCCGGGTGGATTCCGCCTCCGGGATGCGCCCCTCCATGCGTGCCGCCTGGGTGCCTTCGCGCGGCGAGTAGATAAAGGTAAACGCCGCGTCATACCCCACCTCCCGCACCAGCGAGCAGGTATCCTCAAACTGGCTTTCCGTTTCCCCCGGGAAGCTCACGATCAGGTCGGTGGTGAGCCCGATCCCGGGCACGGCGGCGCGCAGCTTTTCCACTTTGCGCAGGTAAGTCTCGCGCGTATAGCGGCGGTTCATCAGGCGAAGGATTTCGTCGTTGCCGCTTTGCACAGGCAGGTGCAAATGGTTGCAGACGCGCTTGCAATCCGCCATCGCTTCAATCAGTTCGTCGCTTAAATCCTTGGGATGCGAGGTCATAAAGCGGATTCTTGGCACGCCCAGCTGGTCCAGCGCGCGCAAAAGCTTGGGGAAGGTTTCCTTTCCCTCCGAGCCATTGCCGTAGCTGTTTACATTTTGCCCAAGCAGCATAATTTCCTTCACGCCGCTTTTGAGCAGCCCTTCCGCTTCGGCAAGGATATCCGCCATTTTGCGCGAGCGTTCCCGCCCGCGCACATAGGGCACGATGCAGTAGGAGCAAAAATTATCGCAGCCATACATAATGGTAATGTAGGCATGATAAGGGTTCAGGCGCTTCACAGGCAGGCCTTCGGCAATCAGGGTATCCTGTTCCGTAACGCTTACAACCCGGCTTTTCTGCGTAAGCAGATTGTAAAGCAGCGACGGCAGGCAATGCAGGTTATGCGTGCCAAACGCAAGGTCTATAAAGCGGTACTGTTTTAAGATGCGCTGGGCCATCTGCGGCTGCTGCACCATGCAGCCGCACACACCAATCAAAAGCGCGGGCTTATCTTTTTTCAGCTCCTTGAGCCAGGTTACATTGCCCAAGGCGCGGCGCTCGGCGTTATCGCGCACGCAGCAGGTATTAAAGAGCACAAAATCCGCATCCCGGCGGTCGCTTGCCTCGGCCATGCCCATTTGGCTTAAAAGCCCCGCCAGCTTTTCGCTGTCGTGCGCGTTCATCTGGCAGCCATAGGTCACGATGTGAAAGGACTTGGGGCGTTCGGGCAATTCCAGGATTTTTTGAATGGCGCTTTCCTGTTCAAGCCGCTCTGCTTCGGTTACATAAACGGGTTCGTGTCGCACAGTTCTTTCCTTTCCTTCACAGCCGCCTAACGCGGCCTGTTTCGCCGCAGGCCGCGCAGCGAACGGTTAAAGCGTCCCTAAGTGTGTCGCGGGTGCGCTTGCGCGTCATTTCCAGAAGGCCCAGGCTGGTAAAGCCATGAATGACCGTTTTTACCCTGTCGTCGCTCACGCAGGTCTCCATCGCCTTTAATACGGCGGCGCGTTCCTCGCCGGTTGACATATCGATAAAGTCCACAAGAAGAATGCCGCTGAGGTTTCGAAGCCGTATCTGCCGGGCAATTTCTGGCACGGCCGCAAGGTTTTCCATAACCGCCAGGCTTTGCCCGTCCCGCGCAAACACCGTCCTGCCGCTGTTAACGTCAATGGTTTGCAGGGCCTCGCGCTCGTCAATCACCAGGGAGCCGCCCTCGGGCAGCTCAACGCGCCTGTCAAGCGCGTAGCCAAGCTGTTCCTCAATGCGCGCGCCTCGCCAGGCTGCTTCCAGCTCAATGGCCGTTAAGGTGCGCCAGGCAATGCTATCCGGCAGGCTCTTTGCCCGCGCGGCGTTGCTTTCTACGGCGATGCTATGCCTGGCGCCATAATCCCGGATGAGCACCTCCAGCATGGAAGGCTCTGCGTGCAAAAGCTGCGGCGCTTTGGCGTATTGCGCGCTTTGCGCAATCTGCTCCCAACGCTCCCAAAGCGCTTCCACCTCGGCCTTTACCTGATCGGGCGATGTAAACAGCGCCGCATGCCGTACAATCAGTCCGAAGCGGCCACCCGCGATTTCCTCGCCAAGGCGCTTGGCCGCTTCGCGTTCCGCCGCGTGGGCGATTCGCTTGCTCAAACCGATAAAACGGTTGTTGGGCATCAGCAGCGCGTATTGCCCCGGAAGCGAAATATCCCGCGTCAGGAATGCGCCCTTAGCGCCCTTCGGGTCTTTTTTTACCTGCACCAGCACATCCTGGCCGCTCATAAGCGGCGCATCGGATAGCGTGCGGTGAAAGCTCTCGCCCTCGCGCAGCGGCAAAAAGCCGTTCTGCGGAAGCCCCAGCTTAACGAAAGCGGCTTTCACATCCGGCAGGACGCGCTCAACCCGTCCCAAAAAGATTGCGCCTATCAGGCTTTCAGCGTTAGCCTCCTCCTGATAGAACTCAAGCAGCCTGCCATTGTCCATAAGCGCCGTCTGCGTGCTGGCGGCCCCGGTGCGTACCAGCAGGCGGAATGCTTCTGCCATGCTAGTTCTCCTCCATAATGGGCAACAAGGCGCCGGCATTGTTTTTGGTAAGAATGTCCGTTCGGTAAATGGTGTGCGGGAACGTACCCGCCCCGGCAAATTGACACAGGCATTCCAGCCAAAGGGAAGGCTTCAGCGAGCCTGCCTGCGTAACCGCCGTTCTTAGGGTAATGATTCCCATGCCGTCCGCGCGCTCACATGCGCCCGCTTCCACAAAGGGCCGGATATCGCAGGGATTTTCCCCGCTTTTCGTCCTTCGGGTGGCAACATAGCTGTCAAGCCCCATAAAGCTGTCAAAGCAGCCAAGCGCCTTTTCGCTTTCCGGCGTTATGGGAAAGGTGATACGGTAATCGGAGCCGGCTACCAGCGCCATCAGCGCCGGAAAACCATCCTCTATCGCACGGCAGGCGCGTATACGCAGGCAGCCCGGCAGCACGCGGTTCATGCCGCTCATAAAGGCCTCCTCTGTAACGCCGTCCTCCAGGGGCACCTCCATCAACTCGCGCAGGCCCACCACGCCAACGCTTAACGGCGCGGCGAAGCTCAAACGGATATGGGGATTAAAGCCGTTGGAATATTTGATGGGCAGCTCGCTTCTTCTAAGCGCGCGCTGAATGGTGCGCATCAGATCCAGATGGCCAATATACCTGAGCGCCTCGCCCTTTTCAAACATGACCATCATTCGCATGCGCGGCATACCCCCTTTAGCTTTTGGAGGCCGCAGCCGTTGCAGCCTTCGCGGCAATCCCGGGTGGTTTGGGCATTCATGGCCTTTTCATACTCCCGGCGCAGGAAGGCCTTGCTGATGCCCGCATCAATGTGATCCCACGGCAGCAGCTCGTCCAGTCCGCGCTTGCGATGCGCATAGAAAGCGATATCCAGCCCGCAATCCGTGAACGCCTGCTGCCAAAGGTCGTAACGGAACTGCTCCGTCCAGCCGTCCAGCCGGCAGCCAAGCTCCCACGCGCGGTACAAAACGCGTGCGAGCCGCCTGTCGCCCACGGCAAAGCACGCCTCCATCTGGCTTACCGCCGAATCGTGATAATTGAAATGCGCCGACTTAAGCGTCATAAACCGTTCCTTTACCAGGCGCTGCTTCCTGCGCACAGCATCGGGCTCGTCCTGCGCGCACCACTGAAACGGCGTAAAGGGCTTTGGCACAAATACCGACGCGCTGCATGTGATGCGAAGCCCCTTTACCCGCTGCTGCTTTGGCACGCGATAATACGTTTCGGCAGCCGTTTTGGCCAGCTCCGCGATACCAATCAGGTCCTCGTCTGTTTCGGTGGGCAGGCCGGTCATAAAATACAGCTTTACGGCGCTCCAGCCATTGGAAAAGGCGTTGGTAAGCGTGTTCACCAGATCGGCCTCGGTCACGTTTTTGTTAATGACGTCGCGCAGCCTTTGCGTACCGGCCTCGGGCGCAAAGGTCAGGCTGCTTTTTTTTACCTTTTGCGTATGGGTAAGCGTATCCTGCACAAATTTATCCACGCGCAAGCTTGGCAGCGACAGGGAAACGCGCTTGTCCTTGAGCTCCTCCGTTAGCCTCTCGGCCAATTCGGAAATGTGGGAATAATCGCTTGAGGAAAGCGAGGAAAGCGAGATTTCCTCATAGCCCGTATTTTCAACAGATTCCTTGGCAAGCTCAACAAGCTTTTCCACGCTGCGCTCGCGCACCGGGCGGTACAACATGCCCGCCTGGCAAAAGCGGCAGCCGCGGGTGCAGCCGCGCATAATCTCAAGCATGATGCGGTCAAACACAACCTGCAAATAAGGCACCGGGGGATGCGTGGACGCGTAGGCGTTTTCAAAATCCGTGACAATGCATTTCAGCACGCTTTTGGGCGCGCAGCCGTCAATGGGCTCCAGGCTCTTTAGCGTGCCATCCTCGTTGTACTCGTCATGATATAACGAGGGAACATATACGCCGCGCAGCCCTGCCAGGCGGCGCAAACACTCCTTGCGGGGAACGTGGTTTTTCCTGCAATCGTTAATTACATCCGTCAACTGAATGATCACATCTTCGCCATCGCCGATCATAAAAGCGTCAATGAACATGCATAGAGGTTCGGGATTGAACGCGCACGGCCCTCCCGCCACCACAATAGGATCGTCCTCGCCGCGTTCATCCGCTTTTACCGGCACGCCGCCCAAATGGAGCATTTCCAAAATGTTGGTATAGCTCATTTCATATTGCAGCGTAAAGCCCACAATGTCAAACTTGCAAAGCGGCGTATGGCTTTCCAGCGATAAAAGCGGCACGCCCGCCCGTTTCATTTCCGAAAGCATGTCCACCCACGGCATGCAGAACCGTTCGCACACGGCGTATGGCAAGTCGTTCAAAATACCGTAAAGGATTTTCATGCCCAGGTGGCTCATCGCCACCTCATAGGTATCAGGAAAGCAAAAGGCAAAGGAGATTTCAACGGACGCAAGGGGCTTCACTTCCGCGTTCATCTCGCTGCCGGTATAGCGCGCGGGCTTTTCCACACAGGAAAGCAGCGCGTCAAAGTCGTACTTCATAAACCCTCCTTGTGGTGAAGCGCATACGCAATTATGATATCATGCTGGCTGGGCGGTTGCAAGCTTTCATAGAAAAAATAAGGCGTCGCGCCAAACCGCAAAAGGCGCGCCGCGAAACAGGCGGCTCTGCGATGCGCATGTACGGTAAAGAAGCAAGAAACCGAAAACAAGTGAGAAACCGCCAGCGCCACGCTATTCCGAACAAAAAACAAAAGACCAAAAGACAAGCATTGTGGAAATGCCGACGACGACGGAATCACACACATTCATCACTTATATCTTACTTAAGAAAATTATGAGTGTTCTAATTTTCATATATAGCAGCTACATCATGTATTCTACGCTTCATTTCGGCTCGAATATATAACGGTTCTAAACACTCACACTTATTACCAAAACCAAGAAGAATATCATAATAATATTCATTCTCTATGAACGGAAAATCAACAATGTAATGTTCGTTGCCATTAGGAGAAAAGCGTTCATAAGCGCAATAATCAAGTACCCTGTCCATAATTGATTCATGAATACGGATTTTTATTTCCGTTTGCATGGTTTGCAGAATTTGCTCAAAATGTAAAACCGGTTTTTGATAATCCCGTGGTGTAAAAATTTCCTCTTTCATTTGTAAGTTTGATATGCGGGATAATCTGAATAAGCGGAAATCATTTCGTATATGGCAATATCCTTGGAAATACCAATGACCGCTTTTTAAAACAAGCTGATACGGCTCAACTGTCCGTACAGTTTTCTTTCCGTGATGAGCTATATATTCAAAGGAAACCAGTCTGCAATCCTGCAAAGCCGTTTTGATAATCTCTAAATATGATTGTGTGTTTTGGTTGCCAATCCAAGAGCTTAAATCTATACATATTTGGTTGGCTTTAAATTCTATGTCATTTGCTTTATCGGCGGGGATAAAGCTTTTGACTTTTGTAAGGGCGTTTATTAGTTCCTTTCCCCGTATCATATCCGAAAGGCTTGAAAGCCCCATAAGGATAGCGGAAAGGTCGGCGGTCGAAAAAACATTTTTATCAATTTTGTATTTCTGCATAATTTCAAAGCCGCCGCCAACTCCCGATATTGAACGGATAGGAATGCCTGCCATGTTGATAGTGTCTATATCACGGTAGATTGTGCGGGGCGACACTTCAAACATATTCGCTAATTCCTGCGCCCCTATCCGCTCTTTATCAAGAAGCGTCATAATAATACTAACGAGCCTGTCAATCTTCATCTGATAGCCGCCTTTCAAAATTTCCTTTATCACATATATTGTTGCCATAATGCTGTCAATAATTACATGATACAATAAAAAAGCAAACAAATCAAATGTACAATGAAAACGGAGGAAATTTATGTTTACAATCTATGTTTATGTTCTTGATACTTTAGCCGACTGGGAATTAGGTTATATTACTTCGGAGTTACATTCCGGGCGATTTTTTAAAAAGGACGCCGAGCGTGTATCGCTTAAAACAGTCAGTCATTCTAAAGAGCCAATCCATACAATGGGAGGGCTAACAGTCGTACCTGATTGTTTGATCGATGATATTTTGCCAAAAGAAACAAGCGTATTGCTGTTACCGGGTGCAGATACATGGAGCGACCCGAAACATGACGCAATTATCAAAAAAGCAAGTGAACTTCTCTCTTTAGGCGCTACCATTGGGGCAATTTGCGGAGCTACTGTTGCGCTTGCTAATTCTGGATTGTTGGATAATCGGCGACATACCAGTAATGGACAGGGATTTCTTGAAATGTTTTCACCCGCTTACAAAGGACAGGATTTATATGTAGACGAGCCATCAGTAGCAGATAATAACCTTATTACCGCAAGTCCTACGGGCGCTTTGTTGTGGGCAAAACAAATCATTGAACATTTAGGTGTTTTTCAAGCAAACACACTGGAATTGTGGTATGAATATTTTAGTACCGGGAAAGCAGAATCTTTCTTTGCCCTCATGCAAACAGTAGCGCCTACCAATGAAAAGTGATAATATTTGATAGGCAGTTAAGGGGCGAACAATAAAAATGCTGCCGCCCCTTTTCAGCATAAAGCAACCTGTTGACACCATTTCCAGTATAGGAAAGGGGGAATTTTCCATGACCTATACAGAAGCATACAAGGAACATATCATATATACGTTTCACGGCTTCTGCAAAGCCGTTATCCGTAATGCGGCAATCACAGCATGGCGTGACCAGCATAAAGCAGCGGCTTGTCGCCGCCCTGTTCAAGTTCCGATTTGATGAACAGCATATAATACGTTATATGTTAAGCCCAGAGAATCTTCAGAGGTGATTTGGCGTGCTCACGGTAAGGCTTTTCAAGGACCTCAACGGCCGGATATTGGACCTTGGCGGCGGCGGAGAAGGCGTAATGGGCCAAATCTACGGCAGGCAGGTTGTGGCTATCGATACGCTGAAAGAGGAATTGGACGAGGCGCCTGGCGAGTGCGTAAAGCTTGTGATGGACGCAACGGCGCTGGATTTTGGCGACGCCTCCTTCGACCATGTTACCTCCTTTTTTACGTTGATGTACATGGACGCCTTTTCGCAGCAAAAGGCGATTTGGGAAGCGGCGCGCGTTCTTAAGCCAAACGGGACGCTGCATATCTGGGACGCGGATATTTTTTCCGCTTATCCGCAGCCCTTTTTGATAACGTTGGATATCGACGCGGCTGGCAAGCCCATCCACACCACTTATGGCATTGGAAAGAGGGATGCGCAAACCGCCGCCAGCCTAACCGCCATGTGCGAAGCAGCCGGCATGCGAAAGCTTAAAACAGCGCAATGGGAAGGCGCTTTTTACCTGGCTTTTCAGAAATAAGCCTTTGCACACAATCAAACCGATCGCTTGAAAGGATCATAAGCGTATGCCGTATCATGTATCCGCCGTTTCGGGGCTTACCGTGCTAAAGCCGCAGGTTTCCTCCCATGGAAAAGCCTATGTGTATGCCGCCGAAAACCTCGTCACCGGCCTTCTCTTTGGAGCTCCGCATGATGATTTTGATTTTCTGATCGACGAAGACGCTGGACGGCCCGCCCTCTATGAGTGCTATCCCCACGCCTTTGACGCTGTTTTTGAAAAGCGGGCATGCTCGGTATATGAAGTGCCCTCCAGCGGCTTCCAAAAAGAAGCGACCTGTTGGAGCGCCGAGCTTGTATGCGAAACAGAGGTTCCCGTTCTAAAGGAATGGCAGGTGCCAAACCTGCGCGACCGCCTTCTTGAGGAAGCTGCGCGAAATCGCCTAACGCTCAACCGCTTTGAGGATACCCTTGACTATAAACGCATGGTTTCCGAGCATATCGTTGACCGGCTCATCCGCTTCGACGCTTTGGAAAGGCTGGAAACCGACGCGCGCTTTCAAGCGCACTATCGGCGCATCATTGAGGCGCTGCGCGCCGCAATGGATGGCAGCCTGCTGGAATAGGCTTTTTAGCGCGCCCTTTTCCACGCTCGCTATGGCGTTTCTCCCGATGGCTCAAAAAACGTTTTAAACCAATAACAGGCCGTATGCTTGGCGCGCATCCGCGCATGCTTTTGAAGCTTTGGGGCAAAATAGCATCACTCTCATAATGAAGGGATGCGTGTATATGTCCATCGGGATGATTTTACTGACCATTGTGGCGGTGCTGGTATTCTTTGGCGTCGCCCAGCGCGTGCTGGACAAGCTTCACCTAAGCGATCGGGCTGCGCTTGTGCTCATCGCGCTCATGTTCTTTGGAACGCTCATTCCCAATATTACGCTAGGCAACGTATCGCTCAGCATTGGCGGCGCGCTGATTCCACTGGGCGTATGCATCTATCTGCTTGTGCGCGCCGGAACCGCCAAGGAGCGCATTCGCGCCATTCTTGGCTCTCTGATCACAGCAGGCGTCATCTATGCGCTTTCCATCTTTATGCCGGATGAACCCGAAACCATCGTGATAGACCCCATGTACCTATATGGCATTGTAGGCGGCGTTGTAGCCTACATTCTAGGGCGTTCCAGGCGCGGCGCTTTCATATGCGGCGTGCTGGGCGTGATGTTGGCGGATATTGCCGTAGCCATCGTCAACTGGACCAACGGCGTTAACCAGCAGCTTGTCCTTGGCGGGGCGGGAATTTTTGACGCCATCATCATCAGCGGCCTGCTGGGCGTAATCCTGGCCGAGCTGATTGGCGAGGTAGTGGAGCGTTTTGCCCGAGGCGCCCAGCAACCCGTAAAAAGCCCTATCCATACGCCTGTGCGCCACAAGGAGAAATAAGCCATGAAAAAGACTGTTTTCTTTTTTCTCTCATGCGTTTTCTGCGCTCTCCTGCTGCTTCCCAGCCATGCTGCGGCGGAAACGGCCGTCTATACTTTGGTGGATGAGAGCGGGAACCGTCTTACGCAATATCAGGGGGAATGCGAAGCGGGCGACGAATACATCAGCGGCGATAACCTGCATTACCGCGTAGCCTCGGTAGACGACGCGTCGCGCATCGCGACCGTTAAGCTCCTGGGCAACGCCGACATGCCGGATGTATCCTGGCTGGATATGCAGGAAAGCACGCCCGTAAGCGCCATGGGCGATAAAAAGATCGCCCTGTACTGCACGCACAGCGACGAAAGCTATATTGAGGGCGACGGAAGCGAAAGCAAGGAGGACCGCGGCGGCATCTATGACGTTGCCCAGGCCTTTGCTGAAGGTCTGGAAAAGCTGGGCGTAACGGTGGAGCGCAGCGAGGCCACGCACCACCCGCATGACGCGGGCGCTTACCGGCGCAGCCGCCAAACCGCCGTGGAACTGCTCAAGCAGCAGCCAAACGCCATTTTTGACATCCATCGCGACGGCATTCCAGACCCCGATGAATACGCCACAACCGTCGGAAACGAGAAAATGAGCAAAATCCGCTTGCTGGTGGGCAAGAGCAACCAAAACAAGGACGCAAACCTAAGCTTCGCCAAACAGATCAAGGCTGTTGCGGATAAGATGTACCCCAACCTGATCAAGGATATCTATATGGGCAAAGGCTCCTACAACCAAGACCTTGCGCCCCGCAGCGTGCTTTTGGAGTTTGGCACGCACACGCTGGATAAGGAGCTTGTGCTCAAGTCTGCCGCGCCGCTTAGCGAGGTCGTGTATAAGGCGCTGTACGGCGGCGTGATCGGCTCTGCAGGCGCCAGCGACGTATCGGGCAAGTCCGCCCGCGCACAGGAGCAGGAGCCCGAAGCCGTTAAGGGCGCGCAGCAGGATAACACCGGATCCGGCTGGATTGTCTGGCTGATTGTGGCGCTTGTCGCCGGGCTGGGCATTTTTGCCTTTCTCTCCACGGGCGGCAAGGACGCGGGACACAAATTTGGGCGCAGTTTCAGTGAAATGACCGGCGGCCTGTTTGGGAAAAAGCCGCCCCGTGACGACTGACCCCTGGGCGCAGCCATAGGCTTTTTCGCTTTCCTTCTTTTCTCAAATGTGCTATAATGCTATTAGGCAAGGTTTTGCACTGTTTGACCGGAGGATTGCGAACGTGTTTACGCCCAAATACCAAAATGAGCAAACTGAACTGATGATTCGGGCCCTGCTTGAGCTACGCACCGCTGATGAGGCCTACCGCTTTTTGGAGGATCTTTTAACCGTGCAGGAGCTCAAAAGCATTACGCAGCGCCTGGAGGTTGCCGTTATGCTCAGACAGAAGGTAACCTATCAGGAAATTGCGCACAAAACCGGCGCTTCCACAGCAACAATCAGCCGGGTCAACCGTTCGCTTCAGTACGGCGCGGATGGCTACAACCTTGTGCTGGACCGGTTAGCCCGCAACACACAACAGAAGTGAAGTAGAGGATTTAACAGCATGAATTTGGAAGGATTGAACCAACAGCAACGCAAGGCTGCACAAACCCTGGAAGGGCCGGTGCTGATTTTGGCAGGCGCGGGCAGCGGCAAAACGCGCGCCCTTACCTACCGTATCGCCAACCTGATCGATCACGGCGTAGCGCCTTGGAACATTCTTGCCATCACCTTTACCAATAAGGCTGCCAAGGAGATGCGGGAGCGTGTAAGCGCGCTTGTGGGCGAGCGCGGAAGCGACGTTTGGGTGAGCACCTTCCATGCGATGTGCGCGCGCATTCTCAGGCGCGACATTGAAAAGCTGGGCTATACCCGCTCCTTCACCATCTATGATGACGACGACCAAACCAGCGTGCTGAAAGATCTGTTCAAGCAGTTTGGCATTGACGATAAATCCCTGCTGGTGCGTGATGTGAAGGCCAAAATCAGCGACGCTAAGGACCGCCTGCTTGGCCCGGACGAATGGTTCCAGTCCTCCGCGAAGGATTTTCGCAGCCAGCAGATTCACGACCTCTATGACGCTTATGAACGCAGGCTCAAGCATGCCAACGCGCTGGATTTTGACGATCTGCTTGTGCGCACGCTGGAGCTGTTTGCCGACCATCCGCCGGTTTTGGAAAGCTACCGCGAGCGCTTCCAATACGTGCACGTGGACGAATATCAGGATACCAACTTCGCCCAGTATTCCCTGGTAAAGCTGCTCACGCAGAAAAGCCGCAACCTATGCGTCGTAGGCGATGACGACCAAAGCATCTATGGCTGGCGCGGCGCGGATATCCGCAACATTCTGGATTTTGAAAAGGATTTTCCGGACGCGACCGTGATTAAGCTGGAGCAGAACTACCGCAGCACGGCAAACATTTTGGACGCGGCCAACCAGGTCATTGCGCACAACGAAGGCCGTATGGAAAAGGCCCTGTGGACCGAGGCCGGCGCGGGCGAGCCCATCCGCCTGTTCTGTGCCGGGGATGAGCGCGAGGAGGCCGCGTGGATTTGCGACCGCATTCAGCAAATGCAGCTTGCGGGCAAAAGCTGCGGCGACGTGGCCATACTATACCGTTCCAACGCGCAAAGCCGCGTGCTGGAAGAAATGCTGGTGCGCGCGGGCATTCCCTACCGCATCTACGGCGGCCTGCGCTTTTATGACCGCAAGGAGGTCAAAGATATCGTCGCCTATCTTCGCTGCGTTGCCAACCCATCCGATGATGTAAGCCTGCGCCGCATCATCAACCAGCCCAAGCGTTCCATTGGCGATAGCACCATTGCGGAGCTTGTGCGCTATGCGGCCGAAAAGGAAATTCCCCTGTACAGCGCCCTGATGGACGTGCCGCAAACCCTTTCCGCCCGTCCCCGCAAATGCGTAAGCGAATTTGGCGAGCTGATGAATGAGCTTGTCCTCTCCCATGAGGATATGGGCGTTGCGGAATTCGTAACCTATCTGATACAGCGCACCGGCCTAAAGGCCCAGTATGAGCGCGACCTTTCCGACGAGGGCAAGAACCGCGTAGAAAATATCGAAGAGTTTTTAGGCGCGGTAACAGAGTATGAAAAGGCGGCGGAACAGCCCTCCCTGGAGGACTATCTGGAAAACGTGGCGCTGGTTTCCGATCTGGATAACGCTGAGTTTGGCAGCAAGGCGGTTACGCTGATGACTGTGCATAGCGCAAAGGGGTTGGAGTTCCCCGTTGTGTTTATGGCCGGTTTGGAGGAAGGCGTGTTTCCCACCGGCCGCAGCCTTCAGGATGACGCCCGCATGGAGGAAGAACGCCGGCTTTGCTATGTCGCCATCACCCGCGCGCAATCCCAGCTCTATATCAGCTACGCCGCGCAGCGCATGCTCTATAACCAGGTGAACTATAACGCCCCCAGCCGTTTCCTCAAAGAAATTCCCAGCCGCCTGCTGGACGACCAGTGGATCAGCAAGCGTGAGCGCAGCTTCCCTGGCGTAATGGAAAGCTATCAGCATCCCGCCCCCAAACGCGCGCCCCGCTATGCCTCCATGGAAAGCGGCCACGGCCTGGGAGCCGGTAAAAGCGCGCTGGGTATTCCCGGCGTGCAGCGCGGCTTTACGCCCTCTGCCGCGGCAAGCGTTCCGCAAAGCGCGGTATCAGCGCTTTTCAAAGCCGGTGATCGCGTGATGCACCGCAAATTTGGCGAAGGAAACGTGCTGGAAATTCGCGGCAGCGGCAGCGACGCGCGTATTGTCATCGGCTTCGCGGCCTATGGCCAGAAGGAGTTTGTGCTTTCTATCGCCCCTATTGTAAAGGTGAATGAGTGATGAGCAGCGCCCTTGAACAACGCATGCGCGGGCTGGCCGCCGCGCTTAACGAAGCGTCCAGGCTGTACTATACCTTAGGCGAAAGCCCCATGAGCGACGCCGAGTGGGATCAGAAATACGACGAGCTATCTCGCCTGGAAAAGGAGTCGGGCATCGTTTTGCCCGGCTCTCCTACTGTGCGCGTTGGCGCGGAGCCTTTGTCCGCCTTTGCGTCCCATCGCCACCTGAACCGGCTGTGGAGCATGGATAAGGTGCAAAGCAAGGAGGAGCTGCTTGCCTGGTTGGAACGTACCCAGCGCCTGCATGCTCAGCTTAACGACGGCCGGGAAACGCCGCTGCCGCCGCTGCGCTATGCGGTGGAATACAAGCTGGACGGCCTAACCATCAACCTTACCTATCGCAACGGGGAGCTTGTACAGGCGGCAACCCGCGGAAACGGAGAGGTTGGCGAAGGCATCCTGCCCCAGGCCCGCACCATTCGCAGCGTGCCGCTAACCATTCCCTATCAGGGCTTGCTGGAGGTTCAAGGCGAATGTATCATGCGGCTTAGCACGCTGGAAGCCTATAACAAAACGGCAGACGAGCCCCTGAAAAACGCGCGCAACGCCGCTGCCGGGGCGCTGCGTAACCTGGATCCCTCCGTTACGGCCCGCAGAAAGCTGGACGCGTTCTTTTACCAGATTGGCACCATCGAAAACGCTCCCTATACGGATATGGACGGCATGCTCCAATTCCTGCGTGAAAACGGCTTCCCCACCAGCCGCTATGAGGAGCACGCCGACACCTTCGAGGCCATTTCGCAGCGCATTGACGCCGTGGAAGCCGCGCGCGAATCCCTCGATTTTTTGATTGACGGAGCGGTGGTAAAGATTTGCGATCTGCAAACCCGTCAGGCTATGGGCAACACAGAAAAATTTCCCCGGTGGGCCGTTGCCTATAAGTTTGCGGCGGAGGAAAACACCGCCACGCTGCTCAACGTAACCTGGGAGCTTGGCCGAACCGGCAAGCTGACCCCGCTGGCGCACCTAACGCCTACGGACATTGGCGGAACAACCGTAAAACGCGCAACGCTCAATAACTTTGGCGATATCCAGCGTAAGCGCGTCGCTATCGGCTGCGAGGTTTGGATTCGCCGCAGCAACGACGTGATTCCCGAAATCATGGGCCGCGTTGGCGAGCCCAAGGAGAATGAAACGCCCATCGCCGCGCCCACAGTTTGCCCTGCGTGCGGCGCGCCCCTTATCCAGCGTGGAGCGCACATCTTTTGCATGAACCGCGTTACCTGCAAGCCGCAGGCAGTGGCCCGTCTGGCGCATTTTGCCGGACGAAACGCCATGGACATTGATACCTTTTCGGAAAAGACCGCCGAGTTGCTCTACGATCAGTTAGGCGTGCGTGATTGCGCGGATTTATACCGCCTTACCGCGGCCGATCTGCTTCCTTTGGACGGTTTTCAGCAAAAAAGGGCGGACAACCTGGTTTCCGCTTTGCAAAAAAGCCGTCGTTGCGCGCTGGATGCTTTCCTGTTTGCTTTGGGCATCCCCAATGTGGGCCGCAAAACAGCCCGGGAGTTGGCCAATCATTTCGGATCGCTGGATGCGCTTAAATCCGCTACGGTTGAAAGTCTCACCGCCATTCCCGATGTAGGCGATATCGTCGCCGGCAGCGTTGTGGAGTTTTTCAGCTTTTCCGAGAATCTTGAAATGATCGACCGCCTACTTGCGGCCGGGGTGCGGCCCCAGCATCAAAGCGCGGCGCTGTCAACGGCCTTGGCGGGCAAAACGGTAGTTGTAACCGGCACGCTTCCCACCCTGAGCCGCGACGAGGCCGAAGCGCTGATCGCGCGGCATGGCGGCCGCGCCGCAGGAAGCGTAAGCAAAAAAACCAGCTTTGTGCTGGCCGGCGAAAAGGCCGGCAGCAAGCTGGACAAGGCCCAAAGCCTTGGTATTCCGGTAATCAGCGAAGCCGATCTTTTTGAAATGATCAAGTAAGAAAACGCAGCCGTATGCGGGCGCTGGAACGCGCGGCATACGGCTGCGTTAATTACTCTAATTTTCTGCTTTTGCGCCGCGTGTAATTTAGCGCCGCCTGTGCGTGCGGGCGCAGCATTGCAGAAGCGGCCTGCGCCCCGGCGGAAGAAGCGCTTGTATCAGCCGACGCCGTTTCCGTCGTGCCGCCGCCTTCCCCGGCGTCCGTTCTGGCGCCTGCGGCGCAGAAGGTCACAAAGCGCAGAGAATAGAAATCGCACACAATATCCGTCTGGTTTTCATCGTCATACAGTATCAGGTAATTCTCACTGACCGCAGTTAGGATACCGCGTTTTACAATGATCTCATAGGTGCCTACCCAAAATTCCGCCGCCACTTGCCTGCCCAAATTGGCTTGCAGCAAGCGAATCATGGAGCCGCTGTTTTCTCCCTGCGGCAATTGCACGCCGCCCTCTAAGCTGGTTTCGCTCATCCTGTCCTCCCCTTTCCTGCGTTGTTTTCAACTTATGCGGGCCTTCATGGAATCCATGCCTGGCGATGCGCGTTTCATATTCTTTTTCTTTTTCTGTTTCATCTATATAAAAATGTGGTAGAATAGTATCAGCACAATATCTGGTGCGAAAACGGACCGATAGAAAGGATGGTCTACTATGGCTTGTTCCGTAACAGTAAAAAACGGCACGCTTGAGCAAAACGAAATTAACGCTTACATTGCACGCGCCACCCAAAAATATGGCGTCGAACCCCTGCACATCGATATCAACGTTTGCGGCGACGAGGTTGAGCTGGATTATGACCTGGGGGCCCGGCCCTTTCATCGCATCCGCCGCATTACGGGTTATCTGGTAGGCACGCTGGATCGCTTCAACAACGCCAAGCGCGCCGAGGAACAAGACCGCGTAAAACACAGCATCGGCTAAAGAAGGCCGCGGCTTTTTGGCAAAACGCTTGCCAAGCTGGAAAAAAGCGCGTATAATATCGGCCATGGCGATGACCAAGATCATTGGTTGCCATCCCGCCTTTAGAGAGCAGCCGGCTGGTGTAAGGCTGCGGCGGAGGCGCCTGTTCCATCCTGCGAGCCATGCGGCGAGAGCCGCGCGGGCAGCGCCCGGTATAGCGCCAAAAAGTGAAGGCAATCGCCTTAAGCCGGGTGGCACCGCGGAGCACGCTTCCTCCGTCCCTGCAGCTGTATAAAACAGCGGCAGGGGCGTTTTCTAATGGAAACAAAACCACCTTAGGAGGAATCTTACCATGCTGGATATCAAACGCATTCGTCAAAACCCGCAGGAACTGCGCGACGCGCTCAAGGCGCGCAACAAAGATATTTCCATTGATCCTTTTCTTGCGAAGGATGAGCAGCGCCGCAAGCTGATGGGCCAGGTGGAAGAAAAGAAGGCGCTTCGCAACGCCACCAGCAAAAAAATTGGCGCGGCCAAGAAAAACGGCGCTTCGGACGCTGAAATGGCCTCCATCATGGAGGAGATGCGCAAGGTTGGCGATGAAATTACCGACCTGGATGCGCAAATTGCCCAGCTTGATGCGGATATGGACGCCTTTTTGATGACTGTACCTAACTTTCCGCACGCCAGCGTTCCCTATGGCGTAGACGACCACGATAATGTGGAGAAGCGCCGTTGGGGCACGCCCCGTACCTTCGCCTGGGAGCCCAAGGCGCACTGGGACATCGGCACCGACCTAGGCATTCTGGACTTTGACACTGCGGCCAAGGTTTCCGGCGCGCGCTTCACCTTCTACCGCGGCCTGGGCGCGCGCCTGGAGCGCGCCATCATCAACTTCTTCCTCAACACCCATGTTGAAAACGGCTATGACGAGGTATATCCGCCCTATATGGTAACCCGCGCCACGATGACCGGCACCGGTCAGCTGCCCAAGTTTGAGGAGGACGCCTACAAGGTGGACAAGGACACCTTCCTAATCCCCACGGCCGAGGTTCCCGTAACCAACATGTACCGCGAAATGATTTTGGACGGCGCGCAGCTGCCCATTCGTCATTGCGCTTATTCCACCTGCTTCCGCGCGGAGGCTGGCAGCGCCGGGCGCGATACCCGCGGCCTGATTCGCCAGCATCAGTTCAACAAGGTGGAAATGGTCAAAGTCACCAAGCCCGAACAAAGCTATGACGAGCTGGAAAGCATGACTGCGGAGGCCGAAAAGGTTTTGCAGCTGCTGGGCCTGCCTTACCGCGTGGTAACCCTGTGCAGCGGCGATATGGGCTTCAGCGCTGCTAAGACCTATGATATCGAGGTGTGGATGCCCAGCTATGGCCGGTATGTGGAAATTTCCAGCTGCTCCAACTGCGAGGATTTCCAGGCCCGCCGCGCAGGTATCCGCTATCGCGAAAATCCCAAGGATAAGCCCCGGTTTGCTCACACCCTCAACGGCAGCGGCGTTGCCGTGGGCCGCACGGTTGCAGCCATTTTGGAGAATTATCAGAATGAGGATGGCACCGTTACCGTGCCTGAGGCGTTGGTGCCCTATATGGGTACGCACATCATCAAGTAAAAGCGTTGCGGCTGCTTTGAAAAGGGTTGGCGTCGATTGGCGCCAACCCTTTTCAGGCCGTCGAAAAAGCTCGCCTGCGGCGATCTTTTCCGCCGAGATTTGCGCCGTTCGCCTACTCGCCTACGGCTCGCCGGGCGGCGAACGGCGTAAGGAA
>ENA-UOJG01000317-UOJG01000317.1-human-gut-metagenome-genome-assembly--contig:-C47-NODE-317-length-71988-cov-7.508584_pt1 | contig 71988 bp, 79 predicted proteins | sample MGYA00242340_ERZ723887 | MGnify/ENA metagenome assembly ERZ723887 | reverse complement strand
CCGCCAACCCCGTATACGGCGCTCATGTCGCTCCTCAGCGTTGCACTATCCTCCGTTACGGCTAAAAGCAACTTTATGATACCACCCGAACTCTGCTGCGTCAATATTCAACCTTCGCGGAAGCCATGCTCAATCTCGCCGGAAAGCGTGCTCATTTTCAGCGGAATCGATGCTCAACTTCGCCGGTTTTGCCGCTCATTTTCGGCGGCGTATGCATCGTTCAATAGTAAGGCGATCGTTCAGGAGTTTGTCTACATATCGTTTAGAGGAGTTTCTGGTAGACAAATGACCTATTCTGTTTTGCCAGTTTTGTTACGTTGCCGCTTGGCCTTCTCTGACTGCACACGATCAAACTCATCTCGGGTTATGATTGGCGGATGACTCTCAATCATTTTGTAGGATTCTCTCTGACCGGTATTCGCAATCCGTTTTCTCATTACAGAGTTGTCGCTGAGTGTCTTGATGAGAATAACCTCACCACAATATTTTTCATTGCTGAGCATCATATCAATGGTTCGATTACACCATTTCGACTTGCCGGTGGGGGAAAGCGTGCCACGCTCCTCAAGCGCTGTACGGATCTTCATGAGGCTGGCGCCGTTGAGGTAGGACTCAAAGATGAAACGAACAACCTCGGCTTCATCAGGAACGATGGCAAGCTCGCCACTTTCATCATTGGTGTAACCATAGCAACGCCGGCGGTATAAGCCAGATGTACCATCTGCTGCACGCTTCTTTATACCCCAGGTGACGTTATCGCTACGGGAGTCGTTTTCAGCCTGTGCATAGGCGCTGATGATGGTGATCAGAACTTCGCTGTCCACAGCCAGCGTATCAATATTCTCGGATTCAAAAATGATATTTACATCACAGGCTTTCAGCTCACGAATGGCGGTAAGCGTTTCCGCAGTATCCCGGCCAAAGCGACTGATGCTTTTTGTGATAATAGTGTCCAGCTTCTTTTCTTTGCAATCTTTTAGCATGCGCTGGTATTGCGTTCGCTGATCTGACTTGCTTCCGCTGCATACGTCAATATAGACATCGTAGAGTAGATAATGACATGGAGGCCTGAACATCTGCACATAATGCGAAACCTGCTGAGCAAGGCTGCTTAACTGCTCATGACTATTGCTACTGACACGACAATATACACCAAGGTTTTTGTGGCGCTTTGGCAGAGAGGGGAGTGAGGGTAGTGTATCTACTAAACGTACTTTTTTGTCTGACATAAATACACCATTCCATGATAAACAATTCTCATTGCTGCAGAAGACAACGAAAGTTTTGATAAACATGCTCTTCTATATTAGATATTTTCATAAGAGTACTGATATGATTATAAACAGAACCAAGATGTTCGGGAGAAAAGACTTTGCCATCAACACGGGTATATGGTCCATCACTCTCGATTAGGATTCGTTCTAGCGGAATTTGACGTAGCTTTTGTATATGCTTTTCAGAATTAATCATTGAGCTATTTATGCTAAAGTAACATCCAAGTGACAGTAGCGAATCCAATTGCTCTTCGGTACCAGTAAACCAATGAATAATTCGTTTGGGGTTTGGATAACGCAACATAATACGATATGCATCATCTTCTGCAGAACGAATGTGTATGCTTGCAGGCAAATTCAATTTTGCTTGCAAGCTCATGATATGTTCAAAAACTTGGATTTGCGCATTACGCGAATCTATATTTTGCGTATAATCAAGACCTACTTCACCAATGTACTGTGTATTTGGCAAACAATGTTCGAATTCGAAAATAGCTTTATGAGGATCTTCGATCTCTAACGGATGTACTCCTAACGCAAATCGTAAATATTTTGTTTCTGAATACATTTGCTTACAAGAGAGAAATACACCTGGTGAGCCTGTTACGCATAACGTATATTGCTTTAATTTGTTTATTTGTTGATAAATATTGCGATGGTTGCGATATTTATCTAAGTGGTAATGTGTGTCAATCAATGGCATAATCAGTCCCCCTCATAACCGAACGCATTACGTAGATACGTGGCTAAATCGCTCATGGTATTCCGATATACGGCTAAATGCTGCTCAAGCGTGTCAGCGGATAGCCTGCCAGTCGAAAGGACTAATCTTTTGATCTCTAACTCGTCTGCGTTTATGTATCTATGAACGGATGCACAGATTGCTTTTAAATCATTTCCTGAATCATTGTCAAAAGATAGGAGGTCTTGGTAAGATGAAAATGGTAGCGGTGAATATCCATTATTTCCATTTTCTATATCCATTAGAGCAACTTTTCTAATAATACACGGATAACAATATCCACAGTTCTTTGGATAGGGCATTTTTTTCCACCGCGGATTACATGGATGTGAACATGAGATAGTATTCATGTATTCTGAGTGGAAAGCCTGCGATTCTATTGCCGATTCAACGACCTGACGTTTGGTCATAAACTGATAAGGATTAATAATTTCATGACATAATCCCAAATCACTTAGAAGTCCCCTAAAGCTTTCTAGGAAAAAGGGATGAGTGGTTCGTGTACTACAGGAGCCACTTCTACTCTGAGTGAGGGGAACATTTATGCTGATAAAACCATTTTCAGGTATATAAACAGGCGTATTTTCTCCTATTATTCCCGCAATAGAAATTGCTGCACACAAAAAGAGGAGAGATCTGCTTCGAGATGTGTTTTCAACAAATTGCAATCTTTCGTCTACGTTAACTGGTGCTCGAGCATTCGCAGTAAAATCAAAAAAACGGATTTGTTGCTGGTGAAATTCAGTTGCGATTGTTGTAGCCATTCGCTCTTGTTTGGCACGCAACTTTGGATATTCGTTATGCCCTAGTAAACACATAGAATGTCCTTCTGAGGCAAGCTTGATAGCTCCACAGAACGAATCCAATCCTCCTGAGAACAGGCAAACTGAGTCATAGGAACTCACGTCTATATGCTTATCCCTCCGGATTGGAGACAATGCGTATCGTTCAGATGACTCGTAAAAACTTACTGACCAATGATCGCCGGAGAGAAAGGATAACATACTCTCTATCTTATAGCTAAGCGGGAACCACAAGTCGCAATCTGAAACTGGAATATGAATAGATATATCACGAGTCCAGTTATCTGATGAGATTTTTCGAGACATTCTTTTATCAATCGCAAATACGGAAAGCCCGAGTATAAAAAGATCTTCATAGATCGGTTGCATTTCTTCGGAGTTGATTCGTCTCCAAATATCATTTAGACTACTAAAAATACTAGATCGATGTTTTGGAAAAAGCGTCAGAGCATATGCATCTGCGGGAATCACATAGTCAGAGTTCTTGGTTATGAAAAAACGCAATATTATACCTCCTCTGTATGCAGGGAACAAAACAAGTCATAGGTATCGGTGATTAACCTTTGCACAAAAGATTCGTTTCGCAGATAGTGATAGTTTAGTTTTTTTTCATTAATGCGATCACGCTGTGTGTATACAGTCGTTCTAATAAATTCATGTATATTATTTATGATGGTATCAAATTCGGTTGTAGATACATTCTTTCGCAATTGTTCCTCAAAACAAAAATCAAAATCTCCACATATGTATTCGGCCAAAAACTCTAGTAGAAAGGCTTCTGGCGCAATATGCGAAAAATCTTCCTCTACTTTGATTTCTAAGTTATCAAGGACTTTGGTTATTACATAGCACAGGTTACGATCTTCTGTGGTTGTGCTATTGTCTGTGAAATCGTAAAGTAGAATCTGGAAGATTTCAGCTGTGGATTTGCCTAGGAGATCCGTTCTGCCGATTTCACGCAGGTAAGTATTTATTGTCCCGTTCTTTGATGCACTGAGAAAACCGGAGAGATTGCTAATTGCTCTAGCAGCTTTTGTACCTCCTCCTGTTGTGGAAGGAAAACTGTTTCTACGAGCATTAGCGTAGTAAGCAATAGCATTCTGCCTTAGTTCGCTAGAGTTTGGATTTTTGCGGAGTGCAGATACTGCGTGTTTTGCATTTTTCCAGGGAATAGAGGTTGGCGGAATATAACCCTTTGATGTTCCCATCTATTAGCTCTCCTTACATTTTGCAATAATGCTAAGCACACTTTGCTTTGTTGTTTTTCTTTTTATTTCATCCATGATATCTGGATGTAACTTATGTAGTGATGTGTAGAAAGGTAGCGCAGGCATATCAGCCTCCATTGAGGCCAATTTATCTACAACTTTATTATGATATGATCCATATGTACTAATCAGTTTATCCGCAACAATCCATGGTGATGAAGACTTCTCGAGATTGGGGATAAGCGTCTCGATAACTGTACTTTGATCCTTTGCAGACATCTGCTTTAGAGCACTAAAGACACTATCTGCAGTGCCTGGAGTGAGCTTTACGATACGTGCCAAAATATCTTTTCCTTCGGTAGATAAGGTTGGCACAATGTCAATTTTTCCGATGTTCTCTCTTGTTAAATAAAAATATCTGTCAAGCGGATAATTCTCAATGTCCGTTGGAGGACACTGGGCCCATTTTGCAATGCTGGGCTTATACCAATCGTTGTTATCGGCGTTTTTGCCATCCAAAGCATCACGTAAATTCGGAATCTTGCCATCAAATTCATTGTTCCAACGATATAGATCGTGAAACAATGCTGGGCTTATCTGATATAATGCCAAAACTTTTGCTAAAATAGCATTATTTATTTCGCCTGGATAATACAATTCGGCTAAACTCTTTTTGGCAATAAAGGTATTGAGAAAGCGTTTTGTTTGGCGTGGGTTTCCGTTTAATGCTCGCGCTACAGTTGCGCGAATACCTTCAATGACAGTACTGTCTTTTTCGTACTGGTCTTTTGCAGTTCCAAAGCCGCGGTATGGATTATCCTGTAATTCTGAAATGATGTGGTTCAGTTCGTCGAGCGTTATGCTGCTATCACGAGTATGCAAACGCTGCTGTGTGATAACAGCAAGAAGTTCGGAGAACTTTTCTGGTTTTAAGTATTTCTGAGCAACGAGCAGGAGCAAATAGTTTTCAATATCTTTGATGGATAATACTGGAACAGTGATCGGTAATTGGATGATTTTTTCAATATATTCGCGACTATAATCATTTTCATTCAAACCTGGGTATTTCTGTTTGATTGAATATTCGATGACTGCATCGTCAGCTGCAATCAGAAATACAGTACCTTTTACTGAGAGAAAGAGTTTTATAGCTTCAAGGGTATCAATAATCCTCTCAGGAGCACAGCGGTCAAGATCATCAACAATAAAAACAAACGTTTTCCCCTCAAGTGAGTTGATCAAATCTGAGAATTCTTTCCTAAAGCTTGCAATATCAGTGACGGCAGATTCTTTGATCTCGTCCCCATTAAAGGCATCAACCGCCTCTTTTGCAGCTTCAATCGCTCCGCCAACAGACAAAGGATTGCCAGTGGCAATTAGTGCAGCGGCTTGTCCTCCTAATTTCAAAAGGCTCTTTGCCATTTTCAGTTTGTTAATTCGCGCAAATAAATTTTTACATTTGCTGGAAACATCTTTTGGCAATGATTGGTGATCATGTAACTCCTGTGTGATTGTTTCCATGAGAGATGTCTTTGCATCAGTGTAGCCCTCATATAACCATGCATTTGTATCAACAACAATAGTGTTATCATTCGCCTTTAACTCATGCTTTATGAGGTTTACTAAAGTTGACTTTCCGGCTCCCCATTTTCCAAATAATCCGATGGTAAGAGGCGTGTTGTCCCTATCGCAAATAGTTTTTGCAACATATTTTGCGTATGGATTATAGAACAGTATATCAATTTCTGATGCGTTATCGAGCCACATAAACTCACCTCTTCGAATTAGCAATGTTTATCTACGAAATATGGATATCTTGCACGCTTACTAATAATTGTTGCTTTTGCTATAATGCGATTAGTGCAAAATAACTGATGCTGTAAAGCTGGTATGTCTACTTAGAAAAACGCTCAAGATAAATACTACACAAATATCATATATGAAAAATATAATAAAATCAATGCTTCCAGAGTTTTCGTATCAAAATTATACACTGTCTAAGCATCGCATAAAAGAACTCTAACTTTGATACGAAGTTAGGGTTCTTTTCTTTTTGTTAAAAGCTTTGTGGGTAAAGGGTTTGAGGTGGGGGAATCGTTCAAGAGTATGGTTTTGCGGACTTTTTTTGTGCTTTTCAGGCGGCTGATTTGGGCTGAAAATAAACTCCTGAACGATTCCTCGGACAAAAACAGGGGAATCGTTCAGGAGTATGGGGTATCGTTCAATAGTATAGGAATCGTTCAAGAGTTTGAAAAAATGTTTCGAATGGAATAAGCAGAGAGTTTATGGTATAATGAATTCAGAAATAATGTTGGCATATTGGAATGTCAATACTCGTTGAGCAGATGCTGTTCTTTTTCGATATGCCTCACAATGTCGAAATGATTATATTTGGAGGATATCATGGGGTTGTTTGATTTTTTGAAGCGTAAACATAAAAACAGGGCAACAAATACTGCATCCCCTGAGGTGATTTCAGAAAGCTTTCCGTCAAGAACTGCTGAAGAGAGTCCTGTAGTTTGCAAAGAAGTACCTAGGCCGAGTGATTCTATTGTAGAGAGGGGCCATGTTCGGCTGACTTGTCTTGAAATTGATGAAATGATTCTTAGCGAGCTGAACAAAAGCTATATTGCATTTGACGTTGAAACAACAGGACTAAGCTCGTATTCAGATCGTATTGTTGAACTTGGCGCTGTTCGTTTTGCCAACGGAGTTGCAGAAGAGACATTTACTACTCTAGTAAATCCGAATATACCTATTTCGGCCTCTGCAACAGCGATTAATCACATTACCAACGAAATGCTTGCTGCTGCTCCTTCGGAGCAAACAGTGTATCCTCAGCTTCTGGAATTTTTAGGTGACGCAGCTCACGCAGAAACGATTCTTTGCGCTCATAATGCACAGTTTGATATGGGCTTTTTGAGTGAAACGCTAATACGACTGGGGATTATTGCAAATTTTCGTTATGTAGACACACTTCGGTTATCCAGAAAATATTTAAAAGGGATGCCGAATTACAAGCAGACAACGCTTGCAGATTGTCTTGGAATCAGCGTAAAGGATGCGCATCGGGCAGCAGATGATGCGCAAGTTTGCGGCGAAATACTGCAATATGTAATGGGGGAAATCAAAGACGAAATAGAAGAAAAAAAGAGGCAATTTGAAAAAGCCTGTCCAACAGAGGAAGAGCTTGCAGTTTGCGCTTTTATTCAGAATATCATTGCACGAGCCGGAGAAGAAACGCTGTTCATTCGATATAGGCGCAATAGCAGCAACTATGTCGAAGCATCATGCTTATATCCTTTTTTGAAATTCAAATTCTCGAGAAAAGGAAAGTACATTATTCTTCCAAAGCAATTTGCACATCATGGTTTTGAGGTGGAAGACTGCACCGTTAGTGAAGGCGGTACAAGCAATATCCGCGCTTATTTTTCTTACCTGACTGAATTAGAAACGATAGCAGAATATATCGTGGCATCCTATCGGGAAATTCGAAAATCATTTGAGCGCTATATAAACAACAGCAACCGTGCCAGAACGGAGGCTATGCAAATCATCAATGGCCAAAAGGCGCTTTCAACAACAGAAGTGAAAGAGATTCTTGAAAATGAGAAACTGAGCAAAGAGAAAAGTGCGGCAAATGAAAAGCCGCGTCAACCAAGTGCGACCACATCAAAAATCACGCGAGAATCCGTAGAAATAAACCCGAAACACACTCGTGTTCCGTTAAGTCTGATCAAGAATTTGGGCGACTCCGACAAGGGGTACAAACAGGGATCGCCTTATTACTATGCGGGCGAAGAACTTCGTAAGGCTGGCGATCTAGTTGAAGCGATTCGTCTATTCGATCAAGCTCGCTACCATGGTTACGATGCTCCTGCGTTATATGAGGCGTATGTGAAGGCTTATCGACAAATGAAAGATTATGAAAACGAAATAGAACTGTGCGAAGAAGGGATGGAGCGCCTCGATTCTGAAAGAGCGGGCATACTGGAGGCGAGACGTGATAAGGCTGTAAAGCTTTTATGTGCGCGTCAGATAGCACAGCGCAATAAGCAGGAGAAAGCGCAAAAGAAGGAAGAAAAAGCAACTGCAAACTCTCTAGATCCTACCAATGCGACCAATATCCCCAAAAAGGGCAGAGCCATTTTGCAATTGACGGATGATCAAACGATCATCAGAGCATTTGAATCTGTGTCAGAAGCTGTTCGGGAAACTGGAATTAACGCAAAAAGCATCAGAGATGCTGCAAAGGGCATCCAAAAACATGCGGGTGGTTTTTGCTGGCGATACAAGGAATCTGAAGTTGATGCGGCTGATTGAGGCTGTGGTAAGATCCAGCGGGGAAATATCTGTTTATGCAGATGTTTCCTCTTTTTTGCATCAAAATGGAAGAAAAGCACCTAAGTACACGTTTCAATATTGGAAAGTACAAACAAGATCTGTCTGCTCCTGTTACAATTTGGAACTTTGTTCCCAAAACGTTGACAGCATATAGGGAGTATGTTATCATCCGACTGTACCAACCGTACTAGTACAGCAACACATTTGGAGGGAGGAATGCATATGTTCCTTGTGAATCCCAGGAGCAAACAGCCGTTGTATGAGCAGCTGGTGGAACAGCTTCGCAGGCAGATCGTTCTGGGAGGAATGAAAGCCGGAGCTGCTATGCCATCCGTCCGGCAGCTGGCAACCGAACTGGGCATCAACCCCAATACCATTCAGAAGGCCTATCGCCGTATGGAGGAGGAAAGAATGATTCTCTCCATCCCCGGCAAGGGCAGCTTTGTCAGCGATGATCTGGCAGATATGCTTACCAAACAGCGTGAGGATCAGCGGAGCAAGGCGAAGCAAATGCTCCAATCCTGCCGCGAAATGGGACTTACGAAAGAAGAGATCACACAGATGGTCGAAGAGATCTACAAGGAGGGAGACGCTTGTTCACGATAAATCAGATCAGCAAGACGTTTGGAAAGAAGCAGGCTATTGCCGATCTTTCTCTGAAACTGGAGGAAGGCCGCATCTTTGGCATGCTGGGTACCAACGGAGCAGGCAAGTCTACACTGCTGCGCGTCATGAGCGGCATTCTGCAGGCGGATCACGGAAGCGTTCAGCTGGATGAACTGCCGGTGCATGAAAATCCCGCAGCCAAGCAGGAAATCTGTTATCTCAGCGATGAACCCACGTTCCTGCCAAACGCCACCATTGCCGAAATGGGACGCATGCAGGCGGCCTATTATCCCAGCTATGACGCTGAAAAGCTGAAGGAGCTTTGCCTTCGGTTCAGCCTGCCTATGAACGAGCGTATCAGCGGTTTTTCCAAAGGCACACAGAAACGTGCGCAGATTTGCTTGGGGCTTGCACTCAATCCACGCGTTCTTTTGTGCGATGAAACTTTCGACGGCCTTGATCCCGTCATGCGCGATCAGTTCAAGCGCGTGCTCAGTCAGGAAACGATCGACCGCGGTTTGATTACGGTGCTTGCCGGGCACAACCAGCAGGAGATGGAGGATATCTGCGACAGCGTCGGTTTTCTGCATGAGGGCAGGCTGGTTTGCTCCGGCGATCTGGATTCCATGCTCAGCGATGTTCACCGCGTGCAGTTGATCCCTGCTGATGAAACCAGCGATGAAGCATTTGCTGCCTTCCATCCTCTGCGCCTGCAGCGTCAGGGCAAGCTGTGCATGATGACCCTGCGCGGAGAACAGGACAAGCTGGAAGCAGACTTGAAAGCGCTCCATCCGCTGTTTATGGAGTTCCTGCCCCTTTCTTTGGAAGAGATATTCATTCTGGAAATGGAGGATCGTGGATATGCGCAGCACTAATCCGAATGCTACCCGTTTTCTGCTGAAACGGAATCTCTTTATCGGTGTTATCGTCTTTTTGGTTGTGTTTTCCGTTTTTCCTTTTTGGGGTCTTTCTCACATTCCCAATATGAAAGCGGACATCATGGAAAATGCGCTAGATAAGCCTGAAATGCTTACGAATCTGGTATCTTCCAGTATCATGACCAGTCCGCTGAATCTGGAAATGATGGTTATCGTCTTTGGAGGCTTGGGTTTTCTGTGTGCAATGATGCTTTGCCGTCATCTGTTCAGCCGCCGTCAGGGTATGCTGCATGCGGCGCTGCCGGACAAGCGGGAAACCGATTTCCTGCGCCGCATGATCGCCTACGCAGTGCTGTGTCTGTGTCCCATCGTGGTCAACTTCCTGCTCTACCTGCTGGTGGTTGTGATGAACGGTCTGCTGTCCTATGTCGCATGGGAAACGCTATTGCCCAGATTTGGTCTGTTGCTTCTCATCAACCTCTACGGTTTTGCCATGGGTATGCTTGCGAGTGTTCTGACCGGCACCTACTGGGCGGCACTGCTGGCAGGCGCGGTGCTGATCATCGGCATGGAAGGTATGGCATGCATATGGAATTACTTTGCTGGTTGCTACTTGCACACCTTGGTCAATCAGAGCTTTAACGAAATGCTGCTGTCCAATTCCCCTGCTTTCTCTCTATATAAGGGTTTCTATCGTCCCGCTGAGTTCGTATGGTATCCCGGCGTGCTTGCCATCCTGGCTTCTCTGGGGCTAAGCTTTGGGCTTTACCGTGTGCGCAAAACTGAAACCGCTGAACGTACGCTGGCTTTTGCCTGGCTCCACATCGCGATGGGATTTATCCTTCCGGTGATGGGCGGCAGCATTCTGGGTATGATTGTTTACATGTCCTTTATGACAGAATTCAGTTTGATTGCCGGTATGATCATCGGCGTGGCGTTCACTTTCTGGGTTTGTCGCATGGTGTTCAACCAGCGTTTCTGCGGAATTCTTAAGCAGTGGTACCTGCCTGCAGCAGCTGCTGTAGTGCTGGTTCTGGGCATTGCTGTTCTTCACACGGATGCCATTGGCTATGATCACTTCCTGCCTGAAAGAGAAAAATTGACGGCGATTTCCTATCGCCCTCAGAATTACCATTCGGATGAATATATCACCCTGACCAGCGATGATGCACTGGATGCTGCATATGAATGGTGTACGCTGATGCGTGATGAGGTGGACAGCTACGAGAACGGGATCGGTGCCTCCATCAGAGGTTCCAGTTCAGTGATGGTCACATATCAGTTTGGTGATCAAAAAGTGTATCGGCTCTACCCTAATTGGAAGGTACGTACAGCAGCACAGCCTGTACTTCAGCGTATCATTGAAAGCGATGATTATCGTCAGAGTCTGATCCGCGAGTTCTGTTTGGACAACGGCACAGTGCAGGATCTGTACCTGAACAGCCACTCTGATGCTCTGCGAAACAATGAACTGTACGAGAAGTTTGGTGTGTTCCCGGACTATATGAACCTGAATGCAATGGAAGATGGTCCAACGATGGAACGCTGGCTAAGCGCGCTTAAAGAGGATATCCTCACCCGTACCTTCGTCGAAAAACAGCAGGATGAAATCATGACCCTGCAGATTCATGCGGAAGACCCCAAAACCGGTTATACCACTTATCAGTCCTTTAGCGTGTATCCTGGCGATGATCATTTCCTCAAGGAAGTGTTTGGCGATCAGGCTGAAGCGGTTGTTGCCTACGCTACAGGAGGATACGCTGCAAGCGAGGATATTAAAGCGCTGAAGGTAACATACACCGTGAACCTCGAAGAATTAGGCGGTTCAGATATAGACGAACGTGAGGCAGTGAAGTCTGTTAAGCTTGCCTCCAGCCCCGAAGAAGCTGTTGAGTGGGTCAAAAGCGCACAAAGCACATCCTCTGCCCGTTACTACTTCATGCCAGATTATGAAAAGACAAGCTTCAGCAAGCTGTACATCTACCGTCTGAGCGAAGTAGAACGGTATCAGGCATCGTATGGATACACCATGCCTGAAGATCCTGCTCAGTTCTACTCTCAGAAGGAGATCCCCGTAAAAACGGCTATGGTTTTTGCTGAAAAGTAAAGTAACAGAATAGACAGAACGCACTTACATACCGACTGAGAATGGCGTGTAAGTGCGTTCATATTTTTTGTTCGATAAATCGGAATTTACTTGTCTATATGCATGCTAAAATCTTCTTCTGTGAATTCGTTCATTACAGCTTTGAAAAAAGCAATATCGTCATCAGATACGCCAATTAAATATATCTCTGTTCCATAATGCGCACTACAGAATTTGCATCCTTCATGCTCGGCATTGATGGTGAAATATTTCGTCATCTTATTGTAGATGCTTTTATCTGTAGGGTTTTCTGACAACAACTCTGAAAGGAATTGCTCGGATACTACACCTTTGATAGAAACCTCATAATTATCATCGATAGGATTCCCATCTAATGATGCCTGCTGAATATCGACAGTTTCTTCCTTCCAGCATCTGATTTCCAAGCTATCACCTACTTTGACGAAGTGTTTGACAAGCTTTTTCCACCAATCCGACGATATGCGACGATCTATCATCTGCAAACTAATTTCTCTCATCTAATACCCCTGTAAATTGAAATTGGACGGCATGTTATCTCTGCTTCTTGCTTTTTTCAATCGTGATACTGGAAGCAATGGCATAAATAAGTATGATTATGATAACCGCTCCCGCAATGTAAGTTATCCAGCCAGCATCAAAAAGTATTGCAAAGCCAATAAGCAAAAATGTAATACCCATAAGGAAAAACACAATTGCAGTCTGACGATAATAGGGCTTTTTATTCATTGTTTCCCGTTCTTTTTTGGATGCATAAATATAGGCATTATTAAACAGAAATCCTTTTTCCAGAAAAGAGCGGATGCTCAAGATAAATAAAAATAATGAAACCATAACAAGTGCAATTGCAACGATGAAATCTCCCATTACTGAATAACCCTCCAAATTCAAGTTTGTCGCTTTCATTCTATCACGGAAGCACAAGAAACAACCAGCATTCATGAACTGCACACCATTTGTTAGACAATATAAACAAGTGGGGCGCAGTTTACATTTGCCGTCTTTTCAAATGGTATTTTTTAGCACGCAATATGATTACAGTATGGGCAGAAATAACATAGCCACTGCAATGATCAACATAACAATACTGCCCAACTGCATGGATAGCATCCCCATATCTGACAGCTCCGGCTCGTTTTGATACTTCCAGCGAGAGCCAAAGAAAGCGGCTTTTTCAGGATACAGGAAGGAAAGCACACCAACGAGATAAAGAAGCGTGAAAGGAAAAGCCATAGAGACGTGACCGCGCTGCTCGACTTTACCTTCAGAAATATTGATCATTAGAGGAATGAGCGTGCTTCGGCTGCGATGACCACCGTTTACGTTGATCATTGTCAACTCATCAGATCGGAGCAAATAGTCACCCTTCTCGTTTGTGAACAGTACATTATGGATATCTGCATCCTGAATCCTGACGCCGTTTTTCAAAACAACCTTTTCTCTTTCCGGAGTGCTAATCTCCGGCTGATCAAAAAAGATTTCCCTGTAGTCAACGGTCTCTCCTGTGAAAGTGACAAGGTGAACAAATTGACCGATTTGTTGGTTGCTTCCATCATAAATCGGTTCGATCTGCTCCACAGCAGGCGCAAAGCTAAGCCCTGCGGCATCCAGATCCGTCAGCTCATAGACGAGATCATGAGAAAGCCATACGCCGCCAACCTCAATAGCCAGATAGGGAAAATTAGCTGTTTCCAATGCCCATCCATCTGAAAAGGCAACGCGATACCCTCCATCGCTGCGCCGTGTGAGGGAAGCAGACAGAGAACGATCATTCAAAATCATGTCAAAACCGGATGTGGAGGAATATCGAATTCGATCTCCCGCAGGCGATGTATACCAGCCATCCTGCTTGAGCTTCCAGAACTGATCGTAGTCCGCCACTCCTCTTTGAAGGTTGAACCACAGTCCCAGCAGCAAAAAAAGGATATAGATCACTACCAGCACAGTGACCTTCTTCTTCATGTAAAGTCCCCCTTATTCGGAGAAGGTATGTTTCTGAGGCAGCTTCTTTCCACAACTGTTGCAGAAACGATAATCATCCTCTACCGGTGTTCCACAATAGGGACAAAAGGCATCTGCCTCTGGAACGGATTCATGATGGACGGGAGTGTGTTCTCCAAAGCGCTCATTCAGCGGATCGGGTTCTTCGCTGCTGTCCATGATGTCATATTCCGAAAAACGTTTCTTGTCTGTGGCGTTTTTGAAATTGTAAACAGCAGACACCACTGCGATAACGATGAACACCACACCAAAAAGCGGGAAAATCGCGTCGATTCCTCCGCCAAACGCTGGATCATGGAAAGTTCCTATTCCTCCGAAGGATGAACTCATGCTTGACGCACCGATTGTCCATAGTAGTCCGAACACAGCGATTGCAATGCATACGATCCCACCCATCATGGATGGGCCTCTGCCGGGTTTAATACTTTTCATACTACTTCTCCTTATGAAACAGACGATGGATTATTTCGTTTTGATGTAGTTAACAAGCTTTTGAATAAAGAAAAGAAGAAAATACAAGACAACCGCATCTGCGGCCAAGGCAATGATGTTCAGATGAACCGCAAATGCGCCGATGCTTGTTACAAGAATGGCGTAGAAAGCAAACGGCAGTCCCAGCTGAAGGGACTATCCATCTTCAGACGTGTTTTGCATTGTCTCAAAGCAGGCGGGAACCAACGCCAGAATCAGCAGAAGAATCAACGTCCACGCAGCTGACTTCCAGCTCCAACATTTTTTCATTCAGGCATACCTCCTATCGGGAACCATTCTGCATTCTTTTTCGCATTCTGCTCCACAAGCAGAGCATGAAATGCCGGCTCGGAAATGCTTTCGTCCCCTTTGAAATATTGAATGGTTTCCCCTGCACTTTGGGAGTGTGCCAGCGGCACAATGGAAGCCGAACCACCAAATCTGGCATAGCCGAATCCACTGTCTGCTGCGCTGGATGAGAATGAGAAGGTGCCGTCTGCCTTCAGCTCAAACATGGAACGATAGACAAATTCATATCCCCATACAATGGAATCAGCACGTTGCAACACCAGATAGCCGTAATAATGATCCCCATTCACGCATTGTTCCAAAACCAGTTCCTTCTCGCCGGATTTGTCTACATCGACATATGCGTATCGCGGGAAGGTGACGCTTTCACCCTCAAAGACCTTTTCCCCAATTTCTGAAAGGCTCACATACATTTCAGCCTGTGCATGATAAAAACGCTCGTTTTCATGCAGAACCGCCTGAAGATTGGCAGGCAGAGGAGAAGTGGTATCGATTCTGCCCTGAAAATAACGGATCGGTTCGCGCACCTCGCCGGTCATCGTTACATAGTCCGAATGAACATAACCCTTATATCCGTCTGCAAATACAAGATACCAATGATCGGCAGTTTCCCCATAGATGGTAAGTTCTTCTCCGCCATACAGCTTATTCAGCTGCTGTGAGTTGGTGGTTGGAGCTTCGCGCAGATTTACCCAGTCTTTTGCCTTCACAACGCCGATATGCTTGGCATATGGGACATTTTCGAGATGTGGGCCGTTGTACAAATAGCGCGACATCATATAGCCGCTTTCTTTGCCGATGGTCACCTTGACCCACTCTTGCGTGATCTCTGAATGATACTGAATAGCTACGCCGCTGAAATACAGTCCCAGCGACTTTGCCTCCTGGGAAGGAGCGGCCCGAAGATGCACTCTGTCTGAAGTCCCTGCGTCGATCCATGCGATTCCTTCGCTTTGTTCTGCAAAAGCAAAACCAGCAGAAAATAAAGTACCCATCAAACACAGAAAGAGAATCAATTTTTTCATCTGCATCACCTTTCGATGCTAATCATTTGTTGGCTCTAAAAAGCTATGCCAAATATAGCCGGTCAGCGTGGTACGCCCTGTTTCATACTCATCCAGAGTGATGCTGTGATGCTCGCCCAAAGCATACAGCACGCGCACCCAGTCGTTTTCCGGGCCGCATGCATCCACAAGAACTGTCACATTTTCTCCCGCATTGAGCTTTGCCAGTGAAGGCGACGCCTTGCTGTCCTGTTTGCGCAGGTTAACCCAGTCTACATTGGCCACCTTCATACGCTGTCTATCCGGACCACCCAGAGCCACTTCATGTACTGCCTTTCTTCGCTCGTCGGATACGCCTTCCTGTCCATGGTACCATTCTTCGTGATACTGTTCGTCCCACAGGAAGTTTACGCGGGTCATGAATTCTGTCATGGCTTCACCAATCATACCTTCACCTGCGTCATAGACGTCGCAGATGTACTTAGGTGTCAGATAATAGGAGCCGTCCCACATGCAAAAAACCTTTCTGGAAAAACGGTATCCATCCTGAACATCCGACAGCAGCATCCTTTTTTCCGGGAACAGTTCCGGATTACACAGCTCCACCTGCTTGATTTCATCCGAAAAACGTGATTCTTCGTGCAGCCATTCACAGTCCTGATAAACGGGACGGAACTGCTTTGCTTCCACGTCCCATAGCGAAAAGGCAAAAAACACATTCCGTGCTCCTTGCGCCGTAAGCAGCACCAGATCGTTATAGCCATCAAAGTTCAGATCCATCAAACGAGCCAGCGAGGCAATACGCTCAAAGGCTGGGCTTTCAATGGATTCCCATGTGAGACTCTGCGACAGGCTTCCATCCTGTGCTTCGATCACAACCTGCAGGATGTTGTCGCCTGCGGGCTCTTCCGTGCGCTTGCCTGTATCCGTCACGGTCAGAGTGAGCATCGGAAGTTCGGGATGAACATGGCCGATATATACGGAGCTGCTATCCGCATACGCACTCTGTATACCTAATGCAATCAAAATGAGTATAAGAATCGTCAGCTTTTTCATCAGCCATTACCCTCCCAGAACCATTCCTGCGGAGCATATCCGGAGTCACCATTGGTGGTTACGATGATATACAGCGCATCCTCTACTACGCCAACAATCCAATATTCGCCGGAAGCAGGATGATGGTTCTTCAACTCCATCGTGTCATACAGCGGGCAGTATTCGTGTCCTTCCACAAAGGTTTTATCTGGGAAAGCACAATCCACTGCATCCATCTGATCTCCAAAGGCGAGATACTTTTTCATCATCCAGCCAGTCAGATATCCATCCGCTCCGATCTGTACCTTGCACCAGTCGCCCTTCTGCTGCAGCACTTTAACAGGTGTACGGTTGTAGAATTTGCCCAGAGATTTTGCATCACGCTTCGGTTCAGTACGAAGGTGCAATCTATCAGCAGGATTCGGGTTGTTGACAACAGCCCAGTCGCTGCGGTCAACAAAGTTCATCAATTCCGCCCTGTTGCGCGGCAACTTCTCTATGTCAGCTTCCATCAGAGAAAGATTAGGCATGCTTCCGAAATAGATGTCGTTTGAGCTTCCACCGTTGTGCTCCCATTCAACGCCACAATAAACAAAGGCAAAATCCTCGGTGCTTTCACCACTGTTCATTGTCCAGCTGAGCTGCCATATGCCATCGGCTCTGCGGGCATAGCCAGCTGTGTGATAACGCCCATCCTTGTCTTGCCACTCAAGCTGAACACCGCCATTGCCAGTATGAAAGATATCCAGATATGTACCATCAGGAAGTTGCTTGGCAGTTTGCACAGAATACGTCCAATCATCTTCTTCGATAATATGCAGATATCGCTTGTTATTGTCATCCGTGATAAGAATCAGCGCTTGATCCTGCAAATGGCTGTTGATAATCTTCCCGCGAACAGGGATCACCATCGTGTTCAAAATGCCTTCCGTCAGGAAGATATCTGTGGATGCTCGTAGGTCAAGCATTTCAGTCATGTTTTCTGTTTGCAGATGATCGACGAAACTCTGCGATAGTGGAACGGGCATGCATTCATATGCATAAGGTGTATCCTTTTCACTATGGAACTCAGCGCGAATCACGTAGAGTCTGTTGTTTTCTATTTTGTAATACTGAGCCCACGCCTCTGTTTGGTAGCTATCGAAGGAGCAAGAGAAGAGTGTGTAACCCGGATACAGATCCCTGATTGTCTCTTCTGTGATAGCGGTCTTCTGCTTGGCTGTATCTGGCGTGAATGGCAGGTCATCAAAATCTGTCATGATAGATTCAAAGCCTGCACCCAGCGTAGCTGTAAACTCTGCGATGGACTTGCCAACCGGGTAGAATGCGATAGTTGTTCCACTCAAAATGGCTTCGCCATGATACTCGTTTGGATTTTTCCAGCCGCAGATCACAAATTCCGCACCATTGAAGTGGTAAGAAATCTGTCTTCCTGTCTTTTCGCACACCAAATCAAACCCAAGCTCATTGGGATAATGAGAACCGTCTATGCGCGGCGTGAGGGGATCATGACGTACAAAGGCAATCTGCCATGTTCCATCCACAGGTGAAACTTGAGCTTCTCTATGCCATTCTCCATCTGCACAGCGATAAAAATCCATGAAGCCCCAAGGTGAGATAATAGCAGATAGATCCGAACCATCTGGCATATCGAAAAAGAAACAGTCTGCAAACTCTGTTGTCTCATGAGAGTCTACATACAGCTCCCACATCTGCTGCGGAAACTCGCTTTGGGCTTGGGCGTGTGGGTATAGTATAAGCAGCAGACCGGCAAACAGGATGAGAATGGATTTCTTCATGGAGATTCTCCTTCGTACATTTGAATCAATTCGTTTGGTTATCCATATTTACATAAAGTAATAATATATAAGATTTAATACACCTATTTTGTCCACTTTCCTGCTGAAAATAAAGATAAAATTAATCTTATGAATAATATGCTATAGCTGTAACGTTTTGATAAAAAAAGCAACATATTAATGGGAACTAAATGGAGGCAGATAGGAGGTGTAAAATGCAATCCTTTGAAGAAGTTTACGAACAATATCAAGAAATGGTTTTTCGATTTTTGCTTCGCTTGTGCCGTAACCAACATCTGGCGGAAGAGTGCTGTCAGGAAACTTTTTATCAGGCTCTGAAAGGGTGGAAAAATTTCCGTGGAGAAGGGAAAGTGAGCACTTGGCTATGTACAATTGCCCGTAGAGTGTACTACTCCAATGTAAACGAAATCATTCGTTTTGAAAAAGAGCCTCCTTTTTCAAAATCATGTGAGGATGTAGCAGAACATTTTGTAGAGCGAGACAGGCAGATGATCGCACAAAAAGTGCTGCATGGGTTGCAAGAACCTTTTAGAGAAGTTTTTACGCTCAGAACATTCTGTGAATTAAGCCACGGCCAAATCGGAGAATTGTTTGGAAAAACAGAAACATGGTCGCGTGTAACATACCATCGCGCGAGATGTATGCTTCAAAAAGCAATGGAGGATGAACAATGAAAACCAGTTGTCAGATCACAAAGGACTTGCTTCCTTTGGTTGTAGACGAGATCGCCAGCGACGATACGCGCACATATGTGGAAGAACATTTGTCCGGCTGCCCAAATTGTCAAAAGCATTTTGCACTTCTTCGTGAAAGCACGACAGATATCGGAAAAGCAGCAGTGGAATTGGAAGAACAACTCTTTGAAAAAGCAGCGGCGGCTATTCGCAGGAAAAGAGCAAGGCGCACTGCCGGAAAAATCTTCTTGGGTGTTTTGATTGCTTTTGTGCTCCTTTTTGCATTCTATGGGCTGAAATCGGAATTGTACGATAATCAGGCCGCTGTTCGAATGAATGAAAACGATTATGATGTTCGACTGTCTCAATTGTCAGATGGCCGTGTCGTAGCCAGTGTGAAACTACTTGGCAGGCATACCATTGGCGGAATGGGTACATACACTTCTGAAGAAACAGATGGAATGCGAACCCTTCATTTGGATCTTTGGACAAGCTATATTCCATACGGAGATGTGAACGCAAATTCATACCAACAGCTGATGACTCTGGATCTGACGGATTGCGATGCCATCTGCATTGGTAATGGCGAGAAAACCATTTGGCAGCGTGGAGAAGAGATTCCTTCAGCTTCCCAGGCAATGGAGATTTACTTGGAAAAATCCAGAGAATTACAACTCATATATGCCGAAACCGATCATGCCACCAGGATTGGTTATCTTATGGGTACGAATGGAATGACAGAAGCAGAACAAGCCGCTGCACAAGAAAGGGCAGATAAAACCAGATTACTTGAGGAGGAACTTGAGTGTCTTTTACCCAATGTGCTGGAATGGCAAACTGAATAAATGCAGAAAGCTGAGAGGCCCGAAGAGGGTTCTCAGCTTTTCCTTTAGTTGCTGTATAGATTTTGAAAATCATCGTAGGGGACGACTTTAGCTCCATATACTTCACCTGAAAGCGCATCGATCAGAACAACGCCGATGGGCTCCCGAAGCGGAGTGGTCACAAGCGCTTTGTATGTTTCACGCTGTTCCATGGTATGCTCACCTGCTGCATCGTAGTAAAAGACAGATACCGTGCACAAGGCATCTGCGTTCAGATAACGCGAAAGCTCAGGATTTGCCGCAGCACATTCCTTTGCCGTTTGATACGCTTCTTCGGGCGAAATGGCCTGTTCTGTTGGCAGTGTCCACACACCGGGAAGCATCAAGGCTTTTTCTTCCAATGAGGCGTTCCAGATGGCACTAAAGCTTTCCGGAAAAGTTTCTTTTGGATTGGAGAAGGAATCAGTATAGCAATCTGAGCAGACAAGCCATTCGCCACTGTTATATACTGCTTGTGCATTTTCGTAATCGAACACACAATCAAAAGGATTGGGAGTGCTCAGCCAACGACATTGGCAGAAGGGATCTCTGTGCAGCGTATGCCCATTTTCTTCCCCAAACCAAATGGTAGCGTGAGCAAAGAGTGGACATGTCAGTATAAAGAGCGCTGTTATGAGACTGAACGCTTTTCTCATCATTGCTGTGAAACCTCCGTTGATATGTTTATGCGACTCAACAAGAAAGCACTAGTAGAATAATTCAAGCTGCATTCCCGACACGTGTTGATATGCATCAACGACATCACCTGTATTTGCATTCAGAATCACGAAGTAGCCTATGGCATCGCCATATGTTGTGCTTTGCGAAAACAAGGTGGACAGATATACCTTCCATACGGGCTGCTCTGCGTTGGTAATGTCATAATAAACTCTGGCTCCTGCACGGGACAGTTCGTTTTCATTCGCCCCAACCGTTAAAGCGGCTTCTCTTGCAAGCTGTTCAGCCTTTTCTTGTGAGATGCTGTTTTCATCGGGAAGGCCGTACCGATATCGCGTGGCATAGTAATACACGCCGCGATAGTTAGGATACACAGCCATATATTCCTTCATGTCTTCATAGTAAGTTTCGGAGAAATCAGCCTTTTCCTCCAATGACCACGCACTAAAGGATTCATAGGGAAGCTGCGGAAAATTGGATGGCTTCACTTCTGAAAATGAGAGAGCGCGGTCATAGCTGGAATCCATCACTTCGCCTTCATTGGTTACGAAGCATGAGAATACGGGAATCTTTCTTTCTTCTCCATCAACGATGCGCGTTTCATAGAAATCTATCACATAATGACAAGGCATATCTGCAAGCGCTGTTCTAGGAACGCCGTACTGCACAGCGAAATCAACCGCTACATTAGGATCAATGATGTCAGCACTAACCACTGTTTCCGTTGCAATCTGCGTTGCTTCTTCTGGAGATATGACATTTGATGTTGGGATCACATGGTGGTAAACATCCCACATCTCGTTTGGCATGTAGGTTTCGATCCAAATGGTTTGCTGGGCACGCTGCTCGATTGTCCAAAAGTAAGAGCTGCCCCACGCTTCTTCCAGAACATAATGAACGCTGATAACCTCAGGATGGCCTTCCGCGCCATAACGATTTGCAAGATAGGCATCTATCTCTGTTTCGTTTGCTTGCTGGATCAGTGTTCGGATTGCAATTGCGTGTTCGGTTTCTGAGACGGTCGAGAGCGCGTTTAGCCATTGCAGCTTGGCATCAAGCGACCATTCGTGATAATTCCCGTTTTCTCCAAACAACTGGTAGCTGTACTCCAAAAACATTTCGTCCGTCTGGTCACCCGATGCCATACCAGCGACTGGTAGCAAGAGGGAAACAAGTAACAAAATACATATTGTGATTTTCATATTTGGATACCTCCTTTAACCGTTGCCTTCCCAAAACCATTCCTGTGGCGCATAGCCTGTTTGTCCGTCAGGGTATAGAAGAATAAACAAGTCATTACCGCTGATACCCACCAGCCAACCCCATGGCTTCAAACTACTCTCTTCTGTTAATGCTGCTGAGGTATAGATGTTGCATTCCGCGTAGTCATCACCAACATACAATTGCGGGAATTTACAGCTTACTGTGTCTGCTGATAAGCCTGTAACCAAGTATTTGTTCTGCATCCATCCCTGCACATGCCCGTCTGTACCAATCAATACATGGCTCCATTCATGATTCTGCTCTTTGATCTGTACAGGCGTGCCGTTATAAAACTCAGCATAAGCTTCAGCGTTGCTTTCTGGTGCACAATACAGGACTGCCCGATCTTCCTCATCATGACTGTATACAGCAGCCCATCCTGTACGATCTATCATGCTGCGCAGCTCTTCCTTGTTTCTTGGAAGAGTGTTCAGATCAATTTCGAGCAAATCAGTATTTCCAAGGCTTCCGAAAACTGCGCCATCAACGAGCCCCCAACCGCTTTCACTGGCGCAATATGCACCGAAATATTCAACAGAGAAGTCATCATCATAGTGCCCGTTCTGAATACCGGTCAGTTTCCAATTTCCGCCATCGGAACGCGAAAATGCGGCCAGCCGTTTGCCGCTCTCCCATTGCACATAAAGCTCGCCTTCACCTGCATGAAGAATATCAAGGGACGTGTTCACGGGCAGGACTTCTGACACACGGATATCATATTGGCCTTGATCGTTCTGCGAAACGAGCTGAATCCGTCTCTGACCATTAGCATCCTCGGTCAACAAAACAAGTGTATCTGTATGCAACTCGCTCTGAAGAACTATGTCCTCGATTGGAATTTGAGCAGTATCAATTCCGTTTTCGGTTTGGAACAGACTGCTGCTCCCGTCGAGGCAAAGCAGGCTGTCAAAGGGAGTGGATGGGAGCTGTTCGCACAGCACCGGTTCAAGAGGAAGCGGTAAACAATCCTGAATCAGCGGCTCATGCTCTTCCCCAAATCTGACGCGGCGAATATATAGAACGTTGTTTTCCAGCTTGTAATAGGTGGCAGAAGCGATTGTATTGTAATTGAACGTTTGATAGGTGTGAAAGGTATATCCGGGGAAAAAGTCTGCAGCCATTTCCTCTGACGGAATGACTGCTTCGGACAAACTCCCAATAATTTTGATATCTGGCTCAGAAGGAATATCTTCCTCCATTCTCCGATATCCGCCACCGCCTTCCCAATAGGTCAGCGAAAATCCTTCTTCGTCTATTGACAGACCCTTGATGTTGACGGTTCCATCCTCATCTACAAGGGTGATCTCATAGGGAGGATCATTCCAGTAGAGGTTCCAGGACGGATTGTACTCAGTCACGAGCCATGCTCCATGATTATCGGGATAAATTTCATCACCCTGCACCCATTTGCCGGTATAGGTTCCATCTGCATTGAGGATCAGGATATCCTCCGCCTGATTGCCTCCGGCGTAGAACTCCCAGGTACCTTCAAGCTGCTCCATCACATCCCACAGGATGTTCCCATGCGTATCAGCATCCAGCGCCAGATCACGCAGAGGCACAAAGCCCCATACGATCTCCCCGCCATCCACAAACCGTCCATCCTTCACTTCGGCGGCGACATAGGCATACCAACGGTTGAACATGCCCAAACATTCAAACTGTGTGCCAGCAGGCACCTTGAACTGCGGAAACTGCGAGCAGAGGGGATCATCTGTCAGATATGTTTCTCTGGAAGCGTAGACCGGTACGTGGATGAAGTCCTCTGAGGGTTCTCCCTGGGCTTCCTCGCCAAGCACCTCCGCAGGAATATATCCAATGCGCTGGGTACGCTCGCTTACCTCATATCGGATGCATGCATAACGTTCGCCATCAGCATTCGTGACATAACGCAGCACCCACAGATCCCCTGAAAGGCCGACAGAAGCCTTCCCATTCGCAGCCCGCCATGCAGACTTGCCAAAAGGAGCGGAATATACAGGAGTGGTTCCCTTACCGGCGTTGCTCTTTTTCTGGCCAACCTCTTCATCGTCCGCCCACCAGCCCAGAATGTCTGCACCAGAATCCAGTGCGGCGTGCATCAGATTCAGATGACGAATTTCCTTCACTGTACGTGGAAACAACTGAATATTAAATTCACTGAGAGGAATGCCATATGGGATCACGGCTGAACCGGTGGTATCGCTGGCATTGTATCCTCGTGTGATCGTGGATGAAGGAGATTCCGTGTAGCCGACGCAGCCGCCGGTTCCGGTCTGTGTGCCTGCCAGATACCAGCCACTGCCGAGGTTATTGAAGGAATACCATTCGTCATCGCCATAGTTCAGCACAAAATCCTTCTTGCCGCCATTCAAAATCAGCTCATCATCGCGTTTGTCGTCCGGCTGATATACGGCAGTCGGGAAAGTGCGCAGTCTGCTATCCTCAACAAGCATCAGCGTATTATGATAGCGGCTGTGCATTACCGCGGCGTCGCCAACCTGACTATCGAGCGTATTATAGTCATTCCATGTGTCTACGTCGGAAACAGCGTCCAGCAGATCGCCTTTCAGTCCCCAGCTGTTGGCAGCAGCAGGGCTTGCAATGCTGGTGATGAGCAGTATACACAGCAACAGAGAAATGAATCCCTTTTTCATTTTATCCATTCCCCTCATCATAGGCAGCGCCATCCAGAATCTCGCCCGTCAGCGCATCAACCTTTACTTGATAATCATCCAGTACGTCACCGTAAAACTCGCAGGTGACCAGATGGAAAGTCCAATAATAAGGTTCGCCTTCGGCCATCAGCTCGCACTCCACATCGAAGCGGCGCAGGCTTTCTTCAGTCTCTTGATACTTTGTTTTGAGGTAATTCACCACGGAAGGATACAATTCCTCCGCCGAAAGCAGGTCGGGGACGATCGTTCCCTTTCCTTTCTGCTGCGGCGGGAATTCATGAGTGATACGGAAGTCAGGCTCCATTGCAGGAGAGAAGGTATTCTGCGCCCACAGATATTGGAGAATGGAAGGCTCCAGTCGGTAGGAAGAAAGACGCAGCGTAGGTTCTAACTCCACGGTAAAATACGCTCCTACATCCATCGTACCGAGAACGGAAGGTGAGGCAATTCCCTGAGTGCTGCCGACAATCACACCTTCGCGATCAAGCAGCGTTTCGAATGAAAAAGCTTCAAGAATGTTTGGTACAGAAGGGGCCACTTCATCCAAAAAGCCCAGCGCATACATGGCGATTTCATCACCAAAGCCTTGAGGCGGCTCTAAAATTTGTGAAACTGGGGGATTAGGCGCCCCGTTCTGGTACGCAACCAGCTGGCCGTCCGGCAGGAACACAAAGGCATATGTATTGGAGCCGTTGACAGTTGCCTTTACTGTATAGCCGCCTGCGCAGACAGATACGCTCCATTCGGCGTCTGAAAGATCCGCTTTGATAAAATCCGAGGAAGCTAACGCCTGAACATAGGCGCTCAGTTGTTCGTCGGAGGGGTTGGTTGTCCATTTGGGAAGGCAAATTTCTGCCGGAATAGATGTTGCAGGAATGTGGATTGGTTCATAGTCATCATAGAGTGCGGAGGCACAAGCAGATCCTGTTAGTGCAATAAGGAGAATCAGGAGTGAAAGAAAACGTTGTTTCATGTGCATTCCTCTTTTCAATATTCAATACTTGTTGTAGTAGCGAGTTGTGAGTGGGAGATTACGGACTCTGCATTGAATGATCCACAACGGTTTGGTTGAAGAGCATACATGCTTCCTCCGTTGAGGGATATTCTTCAATGGAAGTCATACTTTCCATCAAAAATGTTGGACTGGCACCATAGATCTGTTCCTGACCTGCTGTATCAATTACGATCATCTTTTCTCCTGCTGTGGAAATAATCAGATCATTCGTGCGATATCCCACCATCTCCCAGACCCTGTTGGGACTAAACTGAAACAGATCAAACTCGGGTTTTTCTTGGTTCCAATAGCTCACGCTCAAGCCCGGAACCGCTCCACCCGGCGACTCAATAATTCCCATACCCAAATCTACTGTTTTGCGCAAAAGACGCGAATCAAAGTTGGTTACTTGCCACGTTTGACCATTTACCTGTGCAGCACCGATCAGCTGCGTTGAGCCTTGAGTTTCAATCAGCATCAAGGCTGAAAAGCAGTCTGTTTCTTCAAGACCTGCGCCGCTAAGCAGGTCGGTAACTTCATAGCCATATTCCTGCATTGGCTTCACAAGCTGCGCGGGCCATTCGTCCTGAAACAGATAATACCTCATGCTGAACTGCCCATCTGATGTGAACTGGTCTTCAGTCCAGACCTCTGCAAGGGCACACACAGGCAGAAGCAGCGCGAGGCAAAGCACTGTCATCCAGCGTTTCATTAGATTTCCCTCCTTTTTGTCCACTTGACATCCTCGGATCTAACATAACCGTAGACGCCTTCTGCATCCAGCTGGAGGTTCAGTCCTCTGTTAGTAACAAGCACATGAAGCCATCCATCCTCGGTAGAGGCAAGCACTTGCATTTGTACATCCTGTGAAAGCTGCTGGATCACTTCGTTAGAATTCAAATGAAGATAAAGTGTGGTAGGTTTGAGCGTTGTTGCATATTCAACGCCAAGACTAGCGTGCTGTGCGAAGTCTTTTCTGTCGCTCGAAAAAGAGACATAAGCGCCGCTGACCCACCCTGTTGTTTCTCCGATCTTGACGTGATACCAGGGATGCGTTTTGCCCGGCTTTTGATCTTTGATTTCTGCAAGTGTGACAGTATACTTTCCAAGACTGCGTGAAGATGATGTGGAATCTGTTCTCAGGTTTGCACCCCAAATAAGCGCGCGTCCGCCCTCAAGTACGCCTTTCCAAGACTGAGCGGCTCTATCGCGTGCTTCTGCGTACGATTTGGGAAAGGATAAAATGGCAGTTGGATCTTTCAACCAACCAGTTGTAAGCGCATAATGCTGTTCTCCAGCAAAGTCAAACATACCATTAAGAAGGCGAATACTTTCTCCATTGGCAGAATTGTAACGATACAGATCCCACGAGCTGCCAAAAGCAGCTATTACTTCATAGGAAGATCCATCCATCTGGCGGATGCCAAAGCGCTCATGAATAGGAGGAGCTCCCTCTACGATGGGCTCGACCATGAATATCGAGTCTAAATCCACACCAACCATATCATTTGTTTCAATAACTACGTTCTTCGTTCCGATAACCCATTGCATGCCAAGAAACTGTCGATGCCCACTTTGTTCTATGATGAGCGCAGCCATACTCCAGTCCAACTGCATGCCGCGCTCATCATAATGTTCGCGGATGATTGCAGCACCATGGATAATGGATACATTTTGATAGCCGGATTCATCTAAAATGAAACGAATAGATGCGGGAGCATCATTGTCAAACCGAATGATTTCTTCTCTTCGTTCAGCAGCTGTGGAAGCTGATGGAAAGCAAAACAGCAGGATAAACGAAGCGCATATAAACAACGTGAGTTTTCGATTCATGGTCATTCCTCCTGATGATTATTCATCGACAAGTGAGTCAAATGAGAAAGAATCTGCCAGCTTGTCTGCCATCATGAATCCGGTAACGCCGTTGATCATCACATGGCACCATCCGTTGGGCGTTACGCCCAGTACGGCGACTTCCGTCCCATTGGGATACAGGGCATACAGTTTTCCGTCCAATGAAGGAGATTTACGCAGGTTTCCACCGGAGCCACCCTCGTTTTGAATGGTTGTCATCGGGATTTCAGAAATATCTGTAGAGTTATAAGGCACAAGGTACTGTTTGTCCATATAACCGACTCTATTGCCTACTTGCACGCGAAGATAGCCGTTTTTCTCCTGCTCGTAGTTCTCCACAAAAACACCAGTGTAATACTTTCCAAGCGAAGCCGATTTGGCAGACGGTTCGCTTCTAAGATTGAGCCTGTGATTACTTTCAGGATTGACCACCCGGCACATATTCCAATACAGGTAATCGCCGTTCATGAGTGCACCCGGACGTACATAGCCTCTAACCATTTCGCCGTAACCAGTATGTTCAAACTCGACATAGGGGATGACCTCATCAGCATATAGTTCATCGGATTCTTGCGAATGTTTGAAGTTATAAATGTGTTGACGAAATTGCTCATATGTAGTTGTAGGAGAAGTGAGAATAGAGAAAATGTTTTTCAGCGGGTCGTACACATCACTTTGCTTTGTAGCCGAAGCAATATACTGTTGAAGCCATTTTAAGTATACCCATCCGATATGATCTTGTGCTATGTTCTGATACAATAATAATAGTTGATTATGATTGTTGTTGCCTATGTTCTTTGCCAATTCATCATAAAAATGCTCTTTAAGTGTGAGTAAGGCACTTGCTATATCTTTGCTGCAATTTGACGATTGCAAGATCAATTGAGTTAAGTATCCATACAAACCAGCTTTCATAAAGGGAACACAAAGGTTTACAGTTGTATTGTTACTTCTGTCTGTTTGTTTTCTAGAGGAAATGTATCGTAGGTCAAAATATAAATCGTCAAAAGCAGTCTTTGTGAGCTTATTGCATTTCTTAGAGTGAAGTATATCTAATAAGCAGTCAAGCGCATCGGCAACGCGCTGAAATTCAGCGCTGCTGCCGTGCAACTCAACACACATAGAATCGTATTTCATCATCAGTTCCATCAATCAATACCTCCAATGATCCAAAAGTATACATGAACCCAACTTATCGTTCGGGTTCATTTCTTTTGGAGGTGTTCAGTATCAGGTCTTGCCATTCAATGGTCTTGAGGTATTCGCGCAAGGTACGCTCAGAGCCGGTGTATCCGAGGCTTCGGATGCGGGCAAGGATTTTTTCGGAAACGGTCATAATGCCTGAATACCGATGAAAGCAGCCGCTTGTAAGCAAGTCCAATATGGCGCCTGCGTAAGGTTCTACTTTAGAGGGGGATTGGTGTTTTCCAACACGGTCAAAGTTCCAATTGTTTTTTACCAATTTACTAACCGTGCGCGGATCCATATGCTGTTCCTTGCCGATTAGGCTCAGGGACTTTTCCTCCAAAATATATTGACGCCGTGCATCAGACCACTGCTCTTCTGGGATCTGATCGTCAATCTGTAATCGTCGGTTTTTTATGCTGCCACCAGACATGGCTGCTCCTCCCTTCGGGACAAAGTGACACTAGTATTTTACAGCAAACAAACGCGTGGGTAAACAGCAAGGTTTTTGCCGAAAGAATGGCTATTCTGGTGAAGATAACCACCTTCGACAAAGCGGCAAAGAGTATGTTGGTTCGGCAGCAAGTTTGCCATTGTGGTCGCCACTCACCGGCCATATAATAGAGTCCCAACTCAAACAAAGGCGGTGATGGTATGTTTACAATCCTATCGGAATGCAGAACCCCTGACGGAAAACTACTCTTTCTTACTGTGATGTATCGGGGAAAACCGTGCATCAGTATTAAGCAGCGCGGTTTCCCCGCGACCTACATGATTCCTTTGGACGAGCTAAACCGGCAGGAAATTGTGACTGCCGTGACAGCCCTCGGAGAGAACTAATCATTCTATTGACCTGTAGAGTTACCAGATGACCATGGTCGGATATGAAAAGATTCAGGCATGAAGCTGATTCTTTCATCCGCTATGGTCATTTTCATATGACCTTTGGATGAACAAAGAACCGCTTCGGCTGATGACAACACAACAGCCGGACCGGTTCATGAACGGGCTGGACTGTCCATACGAGAACGCATAGGGGATTGAGCGGGATGCAACGCTTTAAGCGCCCTCTGTTCAAGTGCGTTTTTGATGGGCAGCCCAGCCCTTTTTGTTTTTCGGTCCGTGAAGAAAGGAACGAAAAACATGAAAGGTACCAAAGCCACACAGCCCAACCCTACGCTCGTTCGAATTGGAGAAGCGATTCGTAAACAACGGGAAAAGACAAGGATATCCCAAATGAAGCTTGGTCTGGCCCTAGGGACATCTACTGCTGCTATATGCGAATACGAGAATGGGGTGCGCGAAATGCACGTAAGTCGCCTGCTCGAAATTGCCCATGCCTTGAATGTACCAGTATCGCAATTGCTGGAAGGGGAGCAAAAGAGCGCTGCATGTGATTCGTGGCAGGAGCGAATAAACGTGCTGCCTCCCGCAGAACAGCAAATGGTATATGCGGCGATCGAGTGCTTGATCAGTGGTGCTGAATTGAAAAAAGCAAAATAAGGCACGGGATACGATTTTACCGTTTCTGGTAATCCCATATCAGAAGGTTTATTGACAGCGGTAATGACCCGGCTATCTGCGTTTGCTATCATAAATGCGTCAGGTGGCCACCCGACAAAACGAAGAACGGTGAGGCGCAAAGGAATTACGGGATGTCCCGGCTCTTGCAGCGTCAAGGATCGTCTGTTTGCTCTGCAGCCGTTCAGCTTGATTTTGTGGGAGGTACACCATGTCTTTTTCCATGAATTCTGCTGCGGCCGTACAAGCATCACACATCCGTACGACTCGTGCTGTTGTTGATTTCACCCGCACTGGGTGGAGAAAACTCCACAAAGCCAATCAAAAACTTGGCACCAAGTTCATCAGACCGTATGCGATGAAGGTGGAGCTGGAGGCTTATATCACAGCACATGAGGCGCTTGGCATCAGTTTTGACACAGAGTGCTATGAGGTGCGCTATGAGGACGGCATATACCTGTTGCTTCGCAGAACGCAGGGCGTGTGGTATGTGACTGACGTTGCAGTTGCTGAAATGCCGGTCGCATTCCTGCCAGTCTTCCTCTGGCAGCGCATCCGCAAGGGCGTAAGCTTTATCCTTAGAAAGATACTGATTGGATGGCGAAACCTTACCTCGGCTGCAAATGCGCATATTACCGTTCAGAAGAATCATTCCGGCTGCTCCGTGGTGGGTGGCTGAGAAAACAAGGAGGAAACATATGGGCAAGTACAAGAAAAGCCCACGCGCTTTCCCCATGTGCGGGAGAGCATGCAGAAAGAGAAACTGCGGTGCAGGCCGTTTGCTCGACTTAAGCGTCATTGCAGACACCACCAAGCCTGAAAAGCTGGTAACGGCTGAAGCTGTACGCGCAGGTCATCCGGACAAGCTCTGTGATCAGATTGCCGACGCTATCCTGGATGCGCATCTTGCCGATGATCCCAATGCGCGTGTCGCAGTAGAGGTGATGGCTACGGCTGGCAAGATTACTGTAGCCGGGGAGGTAACCTCCGAATCCTTTGTCAACTATCATCAGGTCATCTATGAGCAGCTGGCAAAGATTGGTTACGGCATTTGTGATCTGTGCGACGATCCCGCCCAGTCTCTGGAACTCGAGATTCGTATACACGAACAGAGCACGGACATTGCAGAGGCAGTACAGCGGAAGCGTGAAGTAAATGCGGACATCGGTGCAGGTGATCAGGGTATTATGGTTGGCTACGCTACAGATGAAACACCAGAGTATTTGCCTCTGCCGGTCGTGCTCGCACAGAAAATTTGCAAGGCGCTTGACTCGGCCATCTGCTCTGCGCCCTGGTTGCTGACGGATGGCAAGGCGCAGGTAACGGTGCTGTATCATGGCGATAGGCCTGTTGGGGTCACGGATGTCGTTGTGTCTGTTCAGCATACCACAGGCTTTGACGTAGAGAAAATCCGGGCGTTTATTACCTCGGAGGCTCTGAAAAAGGTAATTCCTTCAAGGTACTGGACAGAAACAACCAAAGTTCAGATCAACCCCTCCGGTCGATTCTTGCACGGCGGCCCTGCTGCCGATACTGGCTTGACTGGCAGGAAACTGGCAGTTGACGCCTATGGCCCTGTGGCGCATATCGGCGGAGGCGCAATGTCTGGTAAAGACAGTACCAAGGTGGATCGCACAGGCGCTTATGCTGCACGCTGGATGGCTAAGAACATTGTCGCTGCGGGACTCGCACGAAAGTGTGAAGTGCAGGTGGCATACGCCATTGGCAAGGCTAAACCTGTGAGCATTAGTATTGAGACCTTTGGAACCGGCAAAGTGTCTGATGAACTGCTTGCCAAGGCAGTCAAGAAGGTCTTTGATCTTCGGCCTGGTGTTCTGATTGAGCAGCTCCACCTCCGTAACGTGAAGTACGCGCCTCTGGCAGCTTATGGTCATTTCGGACGTGATGAACTGGACTTGCCCTGGGAAAAGACGGATCGCATTGAATTGCTGTTGCATGCAGTGGAGCTTCTGTGTGGTTATCGACCCAATACACACGGCGTTCGTCGTAGCCGTTTGGAGCGCTATGGGAAGGGGGTCCTTCAGTGACCATGGACATCAAGATGCTAAAGGACATCTCTGACAGCGCAAATGTAATGGCTGAACGTATGATGACTGTGGCCGAGGCTGCAAAGGAAATGGCTGCAGGTCTGAAGGCTGTGGTGGACGACTGTGCAGAACAGATTGCCCAGCGTAAGGCTTCGGGTGTGAGTGAAAGCGAAGCCATGAACGAAGCTTTTGACCATATTAAGCCATCAGCAGCTGAAACTACTGAAAAGAAGCTGACGCTGGTTGAACTTCGCGCATATGTGGCTAAACACTCCACTCCTGAGAAACGTCCGAAGATCAAAGCCATCCTCAGAAGATATGGCGCAGATAAGCTGACGGAACTGATGGAGGAACACTATGCCTCAGTCATGGCGGAGGTGCAAAAGCTGTGAATGAGATTCAGCACAGCGGTCGAGCTCACGCCCGTCTGAACGCATCATCTTCGCATCGGTGGATGATGTGTCCACCCTCTGTCCGGCTGTCAGAACAGTTTGCAGACAAGCCCTCCTCGTATGCAGAGGAGGGCACCTTTCTTCATGAGCTTTGCGAGCTCAAACTGCACAGGTATTTGGGTGACATGGCGCCTGATGTGATTGAAGCGCAGTATGCAGAGCATAGAGACAGCGAGTTCTATACTCAGGAAGCTGAGACGGTTACGGACGAATATATTGCTTTCTGTGTTGAGACCATTGAGGCAGTCAAGAGTTCATGCCCTGATCCGCTGATCATGGTGGAACACCGACTGGATTACAGCGAGTATGTACCGGAGGGGTATGGCACCGGCGATCTTGTCATTGTGGCAGATGGTGTCATTGAGGTAATCGACTTCAAGGGTGGTCGAGGAGTGAGAGTGGATGCGCACCGTAACAGTCAGCTCATGCTGTATGGTCTGGGTGCGCTTCTTGAATTTGATCCCTTGTACGATGTGCATAAAGTTCGTGTCACGATTGTCCAGCCCAGATTGTCCAACACATCGACCTATGAGATCGCTGCGGATGAGCTTGTGTGCTGGGCAGAGAAAGAAGTTCGTCCCCGTGCGCTTTTGGCTTATGAAGGCAAGGGCGAATTCTGTGCCGGCGACTGGTGCCGTTTTTGCAAAGCGCGTTATACCTGCCGAAAACGAAGCGAGTATCATATGCAGCTGGCAGAGCGTGACTTCCGTCAGCCGGATCTTCTCTCGGATGAGGAGATAACAGATATTCTACCAATCGCGGATAGTCTGAACAACTGGGTGCAGGACCTGTTGGCTTACGCAACTCAACAGGCTGTCGAGGGTAAAAGTTGGCCCGGTTACAAGCTGGTGGCTGGCAGATCCAATCGCAAATACACCAGTGAAGCGGAAGTGATCAAGGCCGCAACGGAGGCAGGCTATACGGACATCTATAAAACCACGCTTTTAGGTGTGGGCGATCTGGAAAAACGATTGGGCAGGAAAAAGTTTAACGAGGTGCTTGGCATGTACGTCATCAAGCCTGTAGGTGCACCAACACTCGTTCCAGATAGCGATCCGCGCAAGCCGTACTCTAGTGCGGCTGAAGACTTTACAAACTAAGGAGGATATAACATGGCTACGAAAGTCATTACTGGCAAGGTTCGCGCATCGTTCGTGAATGTGTTTGAACCGAAGTCTATCAACGGCAGCGAACCCAAGTATAGCTGCTCGCTCATCATTCCCAAAACCGATGTTGATACCCTCAAAAAGATCAACGCCGCCATTGAGGAAGCCAAGCAGAATGGTATTCCCAAGTGGGGCGGCAAGGTGCCTCCCAATCTGAAACTCCCGCTCCGTGATGGCGATATTGATCGGCCCGACGATGAGGCGTATGCGGACAGCTATTTCATCAATGCAACCAGTCAGGAAGCACCTGGCATCGTTGATCGCAAGCGCGTGAAGATTACTGATCCGCTTGCGATCTACTCCGGCTGCTATATCCGCGCAGCTGTCAACTTCTATCCTTTCAACGCTAACGGCAATCGCGGTATTGCCTGCGGCTTGCAGAATATCCAGTTCTGGGAGGATGGCGAACCTCTCAATGGTCGCGTTCGTGCAGAGGATGAGTTCGACTCTCTGGATGATGAGGACAACGAGGACTTCCTTGACTAACTTCAAGGCAGAAAAAGGCCGCGCATCAGATTGTCTGGTGCGCGGCAATTGCAAGGTTTGATACGTGACTCACAACAGTTCCCTGCGGAGGATCGTGATGTAATCCGTTCTCGTGTCGAGTACACGCAGAACGGAGATTGATTCGTCAATCTCATAGATGATCAGATAATTGCCGCTGATGATGTAACGCTGCGGGATCTCCCGATTCAGTTTTTCCTGCAGGGAAAGACCCATTCGCGGTGTACTGCGCAGCAGAGCACAGGAGTTGGCGATTTTTCGAATCGTGTTCTTTGCCGCATCTGGAGCGCACAGCTCCTCGCGGATGTACTGTTCGATCTCATCCAAATCCTGAATGGCGGCAGGCGTATAGCGCAGCTTCATCATTCGATCCCATACCTCGCCAGCATTTCATCTTCGGTAACCCAGTCGCTTTCGGACTTTACGGAATCGCGGCCTGCCTGAATCTCACTCATCAGCTTAGCGATGGCCTGGTCGCGTAGCGCTTCCTTACTGGACTGCGTGACAATGAAGGGAAGCCCACCGGCATTCATAGACTGTTGGAAAAAGACGTTAATAGCATCTGTCAGCGTCATGCCGCAGTTGGCATACATCTGCTCGAGACTACTCTTCACTTCGGGATTGATCCGCATCTGGAAAGTGGAAGTCTTGGGTGCGGTCATAATATTGATGTTCTCCATGAACAACACCTCCTGCTCTAATTATAGCAGGAAGGAGAAAGGATGTCAATACAACGTCATTACAAGAGGGAGAATGTCTAAAGAACGCTTGTAATTCAACCGGAACAAGAGAAAAGGAAATGGTGGAAATGAAACGAATCATGGGCATCGACATTGAAACCTATAGTTCTGCACCGTTACCCAAGTGCGGAGTATACCGATATGCAGACTCATCCGATTTTGAGATTCTGCTTTTTTCATATGCCTTGGATGATGATCCAGTCGTTACGGTTGATCTGGCTTGCGGGGAAAGACTGCCGGATACTGTGCTTTTTGCGCTGCATGATCCAGAGATCATCAAAGCAGCCTACAACGCACAGTTTGAGCGTGTGTGCCTTTCAAAGTATCTCGGACACTGGTTGGATCCACATCAATGGAGATGTACGGCTGTAATGGCTGCCTATCTTACGCTTCCTGCTCGACTGGCGGATGCTGCTGTTGCCTTGAAACTCACACAGCAGAAGATGGAAGAGGGCAAAGACCTGATCCGCTATTTTTCAGTGCCGTGCAAACCAACGAAAACAAACGGAGGACGCACTAGGAATCTTCCTGAACATGCGCCCGAAAAGTGGGCCTTGTATAAGCAGTACAATGCTCAGGATGTAGAGACAGAACGCGCAGTACGAAAAGAACTGGAAGCATATCCTATCCCCGAAAAAGAGTGGGAGATATATGCGCTTGATCAGATCATCAATGACCGTGGCGTTCGAATCGACAAAGCGTTGGTGAAAAAGGCAATTGCAGTCGATTTAGAGTTTTCGGCACGAGCCTATCAAAAGGCGCAGGAGATAACAGGACTGGAGAATCCGGGTAGCGTTTCTCAACTGAAAGCATGGCTTGCTGATCAGGATGTGCCTATGGAGAGTCTTGCTAAAAAGCTCGTCAAAGAAAAAGCTGCAGAAACGGATGGAATTGTGGGTGAGCTGCTCAAGCTGAGACTGGAACTGAGCAAAACCAGCGTCAAAAAATACGAGGCAATGGCTCGTTCTGTGTGTAAAGATGGCCGCATTCATGGCACGCTTCAATTCTATGGTGCAAACAGGTCAGGACGATGGTCCGGCCGCTTAGTACAATTGCAGAATGTTCCTCAGAATCATTTGCCTGACCTGGATCTGGCAAGAGAAATCGTAAAAAATGGCGAGGTCGATACGATTGAGCTGCTTTACGGTTCCGTACCCAATACACTCTCTGAACTGATCCGAACTGCCTTTATCCCGAAAGATGGGTGCCAGTTTATCGTGGCTGATTTTTCTGCCATAGAAGCACGTGTGCTTGCGTGGCTTGCTGGGGAGGACTGGGTTCTTGATGAGTTCAGAGGGATGGGTAGGATCTACGAGGCAACGGCAAGTCGTATGTATCATATCCCCAAGGAAACGATTATCAAGGGGCATCCAAACTATGAGTACCGGCAGAAGGGAAAACAGGCCACGCTTTCCTGCGGTTATGGGGGCGGTGTTGGGGCTTTGCAGGCTATGGGCGCGCAGATGCCAGAGGCAGAAATGCAGCCACTGGTGGAGGCATGGAGGGCTGCTAACCCTCATATTGTTGCCTTCTGGGGCGCAATGGAACGAGCAGCAAGAAAAGTAATCCGTGAAAAGCAGTCGGCTCGCGTAGGCAAGATTCGTATGTTCTACAAGGACGACAAGCTGTTTATGCTGCTGCCGTCTGGTCGCTCGCTATGTTACCAATCTCCTCACTTTACAAAGAACCGCTTCGGTAATGACTCCATCGGATACTATGCACCAAGTACAGCCGGGAAAATGATTGTGCAAGAGAGCTTTGGCGGAAAACTATGTGAAAATGTGACCCAAGCGATAGCGCGTGATCTGCTTTCACATGCGCTGTTGAATCTAGAGGCGGCAGGGTATCCTGTTGTGTTCCATGTACACGATGAAGCTGTGATGGAAGTGCCATTGGACTTTGGCTCGGTAAAGGAAGCGTGTAATATCATGGGACAGCCTCCTGCATGGGCGGGGGATTTGCCGCTGCGTGCGGATGGATATAGCTGCATGAGTTATCGCAAAGAGTAAACACACAAAGGAGATTCAAAATGCAACTGAACTATGACCAAAAGTTGCTGGTGGCCTTTGGCAGAAGCCGCAAGGCTGCTCACTGGCAGAACAAAGAAATCATGTGGAGCGAGCTTGTCAAAAAGCTCTCCACCACAACCCGCACGCGCGAGAGCGTCAGCGATTATGCTGCACTCTCCAAAACCGAGAGGGATAGTATCAAGGATGTTGGCGGCTTTGTTGGAGGTTATCTGAAAAACGGTAAGCGAAACAACGCCAGTGTGGTCAATCGATGTCTGGTATGTCTGGACGCTGATAACGCTGATCCTGAGTTGATGGATGATCTTGACCTGACATTTTCCAACGCCTATGTACTGTACTCTACCCATAGCCACACCCCGGAGAAGATGCGTCTGCGAATTATCATCCCGCTTTCCAGAACGGTAACACCGGATGAATATGCAGCCATTGCCCGTCGTGTGGCGGATAATCTGACCCTGACGCGGTTTGATCCCACCACCTTTGAGCCTGCGCGACTCATGTACTGGCCCAGCACCCCGGAAAATGGGGAGTTTATCTTCATGAACAACGATGGGCCATTTCTGGATGCAGATGTGGTTTTGGCTACCTATCCTGATTGGAAGGACGCCTCTCTCTGGCCAACGACCCGTCCTGCTGAGGAACGATTGCGCAAGACAGTAGGGAAGCAGGAGGACCCGCTGACGAAAACAGGTATCATTGGCGCCTTCTGCCGCGCGCATAGCATCCACGATGTGCTCGAAACCATTCTCAGCGACGTGTACCATCCGTCAGAGGATGACAACCGCTTTACTTTTGTTGGCGGTAGTACGACTGGCGGCTTGGTGGTCTACGACGATAAATACGCTTTTTCACACCATGCGACCGATCCTGCCGGCGGCAAGCTGTGTAATGCTTTTGACCTGGTACGCTGGCACTTGTTCACCCCGGGTGGTGAAACAGCAGATGGAGATGCAGTTGGCAGTGATGCGAACTCCATCAAGCTCATGCAGGACTACGCATCGCGCGATGAGGCTACCAAACGTCAGTTGGCGGAGGAACGGCGCATACAGGTGATGGAGGATTTTAACGATCTGGAGGAAGAACGCGCACCTGCAGCGGAAGATTGGCAAACCTCGCTGGAAGTGGACAAGCACGGAAAAGTCAAGGATACCCTGGGTAATCTAGCACTCATCCTGCGCTACGATCCAAGGCTTAAAGACATCTCCTATAACATCCACCGCAGCGGCATCGATATCCGCAAGGATGCAAAAGGAAAGACGAGCATCCCCTGGTTGCAGCTCAAACCAGGCTGGAATGAAACAGACCTCGGCGCCTTGCAGATCTATCTGGAACGAATCTATGGATTGTACGCACCCACTAAGCTCAAGGGTATTTTGCTTGCTGTAGCTGCAGAGCGTGCCTACCATCCCATCCGTGACTATATCGAGTCGCTTCCTGAATGGGATGGAAAACCGCGTGTGGAGACGCTGTTTGTGGACTATCTTGGCGCGCCTGATACTGCGTATACCCGAGCTGTTGCTCGGAAGATGATGGTTGCAGCTATCGCTCGCATCTACCAGCCGGGCATCAAGTTCGACTCCGTAGTTGTTCTCAATGGTCCGCAGGGCATGGGGAAGAGCTCATTCTTTGCTAAGCTGGGCGGAAAGTGGTTTTCTGACAGTCTGACCATTGGCGATATGAAGGACAAGGCCGCGCCTGAAAAGCTACAGGGTCAATGGATTCTGGAACTTGGCGAGCTGGCTGGGCTGAAAAAGGTCGATGTGGAAACGGTCAAAGCCTTCATCACCCGTCAGGATGATAAGTTCCGCCATTCCTATGGCTACAGTGTGGAAGATCATCCGCGCCAGTGCATCATCGTAGGCAGCACCAATAACAACGATGGCTTTCTGCGCGACATCACCGGCAACCGCAGGTTTTGGCCTATTGTATGCACGGAAAACGGCAAGCACAGACCGTGGGAGGTGGAATCTTCTGTGCCGCAGCTGTGGGCGGAAGCCTATTTGCTGTATCAGCAGGGTGAAACGCTGTACCTGTCGCCGGAAGTGGAGCGCCTTGCAGAACAGGAGCAGACGGCGGCGCTGGAGGCGGATGTGCGCGAAGGCATGATCGCTGAGTACCTTGAGACGCTGCTGCCAGAGGATTGGGACAGGCTTGACCTTCCTACCCGCCGCGGCTTCCTGCGCGGAGATCAGTTTACAGGCGGCGATAAGCCTGGAACGGTCAGGCGTACTACGGTTTCAGCTGTGGAGATTTGGGCCGAGTGCTTTGGCCGCGACCCGACGACCATCAAGCGCAGCGATACCTACGATATCTTCGGCATGCTGATGAAGATTGGCGGCTGGGAGAAGTACAGCGGCAATAAGAACGCTTCGCTCAAACGTTCTTTTTACGGTACCCAGCGCTGCTTTGTCAGGATTTGATCGTTGCGCATCCGTCGCCTTCTGTGATGGCAACGCTTCAACAAAGAACCATCTGCGATAGCAACCGATATAGCAACGAGCTGGCAACAGAGAGGCATTTATTAGAAGGAATTCTCTACGGTTGCTATGTTGCTGTGAATATCTAATAGAGGTCATAGAAAAAAGAGAAAAAGAGAACAAAATGGGTGCGTGAGCGTATACATGTACGCGCGCGAGGAAGAAAACCAGTACACTTTTCTGCTGGCGGCCAATGAAAGACTCTGATGCTTTCAAGGCCGCCAGCTCTCTTTTTGAAGGACATGCCGACATATCACGGGATCGCGCATGAGGATGCAAAGTGTGAAATGCCGGGTCAAGGGGTGCTACCGCATAAGGGATCAAGGGATTTGGGTATCTGCGATACCTCTTTAACTGTGCATCGGCAGCTCCGATGCGGAAGGAGGACGATGTGCCAGGAGAAAATGACCTGCACAGCTATCAGAAGTTCTGCGTGGACTTCATTGAGGAACATCCTAATTGCGGTGTGTTTCTAGACATGGGCCTTGGAAAAACAATCATATCGCTCACGGCCATCTCACATCTGCTGTATGACAGTTTCGAGGTGAGCCGTGTTTTGATTATTGCGCCTTTGCGCGTCGCACGTGACACATGGAGCGCTGAACTGAGTAAATGGGAGCATCTCCGCGGCTTGAAGATGGAGCGCGTGATTGGCACGCCCAAGGAGCGGGTAGCAGCGTTGAGTAGACGGGCGGAGATGTACATCATCAACCGTGAAAATGTGGAATGGCTGGTCAAGCATTTCGCTGGGCGGAGAATGCCGTTTGATATGCTGGTGATTGATGAGCTTTCATCCTTCAAAAATAGTAGAGCAAAACGCTTTCTGGCGCTCAAGAAGATACTACCACAGTTCAGCCGAGTTGTAGGTTTGACAGGTACGCCTGCGCCAAACGGCTTGGAGGATCTGTGGCCGCAGGTGTTCCTATTGGATCGCGGTGTCCGGTTAGGTAGGACGATGAAAAGTTATCTGGATATGTTTTTTGATACGCCGAACAGCTGGCTGCCCTATAAGCATGAGCTGAAAACCGGAGCCGAGGAGGAAATCTACAAGCGTCTGGGAGATATCTGCGTTTCGATGAGGGCTGCAGATCATCTTGAGATGCCTGAACGAGTGGATAACATCGTAGAAGTTACGCTGTCAGCAAGAGAAGAAAAGCTTTATCGACAGATGGAGAGGGACATGCTTCTGCCTTATGCAGATGGAGATGTCCTTGCTCTGAATGCAGCCTCGCTTGCGGGGAAGCTTCTACAGTTGGCAAATGGAGCCGTGTACGATGAGTTCCATAATGTGCGCGTGCTGCATGAACGCAAGTTGGACGCTTTAGAGGATCTGATGGAGGCCGCTAACGGAAAACCGCTGCTGGTGATGTATGCCTTCCAGCATGACTTGACACGGATACAGGAGCGCTTCGGTAAATACACAACTGAAACGCCAGAGGGCGTGCGAGAACTGAAAACCTCCGCCGATATAGAGGATTGGAACGAGGGCCGTATCCGTGTGGCCGTTACGCAGCCTGCTTCGACGGGCCACGGACTGAACCTTCAGCACGGAGGCTGCACCATTGTCTGGTTCGGCTTGAACTGGTCGCTTGAGCTATATGAGCAGGCAAACGCCCGTCTCTGGCGCCAGGGACAGAAGCAGACGGTGGTAATCCACCATCTGGTGACCCAAGGAACTATGGATGAACAAGTAATGAAAGCCCTTCATGACAAGGCGGCAGATCAGAATGCTCTGTTGGCTGCTGTGAAGGCACGCATAGACCAATCGGTCGGAAAGTGAGAAAAACATGGGACGTAAAAATCGAAAAGGCCGCAGCGTGAACCGTCAGCGTGCGCAGACTGTTCGTCGCGTTTTGTATTATCCGTCGAAGAGGGATAACAAGCCCGCTGAGACACAAACGGAAGCGACTCTATCCTCAGTCAAGCAGGATATCCGTATGATTCCGCTTGAGCAGATCGTTACCGAAGGTTACCAGCGTATCATCAACATGAAGAATGTAAACGGAATCGTCAGGGATTTTGACCCGGCGAAGTTGGGCGTGCTAGTGGTAAGTGCCAGAAGTGATGGCACTTACTCAGTCTTAGACGGTCAGCATCGCCTCGCCGCGCTTCGCAGGCTCGGTTTTACGAAAACCAACTGCATTGTGTTGGAAGGGATGAGCGTGAAGGAGGAAGCTGATTTCTTCCGCAGGCAGAATGAGAACAAGCAGTCCTTGCGAATCACGGATACATTCAACGCCTCTCTATGGGCTGAGGATGAAGAAAGCCTGCAGATCAAAAAGCTCATGGACAAGTATGGGTTTCGATTTGGCAAGGGCCGTCCGATGTGCATCAGCGCTATTGGTGCGCTGCAGACCATCCTGCGTAGTTTTGATATGAACACGCTGGAAATGACGCTTGCTTCCATCGCCCAAACGTGGCCGCATGATACCACCATCCTCCGACGCGAGATGATGGCGGGGCTTGGAGAGTTCTGGCACCGATTTGGAAATCGGATCACCTTGGAGCAATTTGAAAAGCGTATGTCTGCAAAACTGCCTATGGAGATGTATCAGGAGCATATGCTCCGCACCAAGGGAAAGTCCAATCCAACCAGCGCGTTCAACAAGTCGGTGCGCTTCACATGCTGCGGAGTGCTTGTGGATCATTACAATCGTGGTTTGCGTATGAACTCCAAGAACCGGCTAGATTTGATTTGGAACGACAGGGAGGATACCTGAAATGTATGGCGTGGAAATGAATACGCGACTGATTCCTGTTGGCGAAATTCTGGTTGCTGAACGGATTCGTACAGAACACGGCGACATCCCGGCGCTGGCCAAGAGCATTCAGGAGCATGGGCTGATCAACCCGATTACCGTTATGGAACAGGCCAACGGAGGATATATCCTAATTGCAGGCCTTAGAAGACTTGAAGCTGTACGTTCCCTTGGTGAGCATAACATCCGTGCTACGCTTCTTTCACCCTTGGAAGCGGATGAAGCGCTGATGCTGGAAATTGCAGAAAATGAGCAGCGTAAGGAGTTCACGGTTTCTGAGCGCCTTGCCTATGCAGATCGGATCAAAGCTGTGGAGGTAGAGAAATCAAAGCAGCGGATGCTGGCAGGTAAACGCAGCGAAGCAGCAGACCCCGTGGCCAAACGGCCACAGGGTAGCGGTAAGACTCGCGATATCGTGGCACGCAAAGCTGGATTTACAAGCGAACAACAGATGAGGCGTGCTGCAGAGGTGGCGGAAAAGCGGCCTGATCTGCTTGGAAAGATCGATAACGGGGAGCTGACCATAGGCGGAGCTGTATCTGAAATGAAAAGAACGGAGCAGCCTGCCGATTTGAAAGAAGCCAGCAACATATCTTCGCATGAAACTGTAGTAGAACGGCTGGCTGATATTGAAGTATATCAGCCTTTCAAACCTCACATGATGGAGGCGCCCGGTAATGTTAAAACCGTAAAAGGCGCTGATCATGATCATCTGATGGAGAATCCCATCTATAATCGTCTGTTCATCAGCTACAATGATGCCGTCCGGCAGGTGAATCTTGCTCGCGGTGAAATGCGCACCCGCTGTGAGGGATACGAACGGCAGATTCGCGGCTATAAGGAGAACATCAGCGCTATGCAGAAGGAGCTGGCACGGCTCAGGGAGGTACAGCATGCTTGAACGTGATTTGGTAGCTGCCATCAAAAGATATTTAGCGTCGCTGGGAAGCGACGTTTTCTTTTTCAAAGAACATGGCGGCCCCTATGGAACTTCCGGCGTGCCGGATCTGATTTGCTGCTACAAGGGTAGGTTTCTTGGACTGGAAGTCAAACTTCCTACCGGAAAGCTGACCGAGCTTCAGCGTCGCGCGATTCAAAAGATCAATCAAGCGGGCGGCTATGCCTGCCGTGTGGAGAGCGTGGAAGCTGTCAGGGCTGCCATTGAGCAGCTTGATTCCGAATCGGTTGAACGACGCCCCCGGATTCCCTTGGTCTATATCTGTTCTCCATATCGTGGCGACATCCAAGCAAACACCTCCAAAGCCAGAAATTTTTGCAGCCTTGCCTCTTCGCAGGGCTGCATTCCTTTTGCTCCTCATCTGTTGTTCACTCAGTTTCTGGACGACTCCAAAGCGGATGAACGCATGATGGGACTGTACATGGGTATGGAAATGCTCAGGTTGTGTGACGAGCTTTGGGTGTTTGGCGAACCAACGGAGGGAATGGCTTCTGAGATTGAAGCCGCGGTTCAACTAGGGATTCCGGTAAGGCATCACGATTTGAAAGGCCAGGTGATTGCAGATGAATGAGAAATGCTTCGCCCTCCGCCGAAGCGGACGCTGTGGCGCGCTTACCTCGCCGTTCTGCACGGGGTATGCTACCTGTCCGTTCTACAAGCCTAAGTGGATGCATGAGCGGGACACAGAACGCGCGAACCGAAAACTGTCTGCTCTGCCCTTGGAAGAGCAGCTCTACATTGCCAGCAAGTATTATCGTGGCCGGATGCCATGGAAAGGAGAACGCGTATGAATGCCAAAGAGTATCTGTCACAGGCGATGTACATTGATCAGCGGATCGATAGTAAGTTGGAGCAGATCATGAAACTACGGGAGTCAGCCACCAAAGCGACAGCCACGCTGTCCGATATGCCGCGACCTGACTCGCCCAACGTGCAGTTGATGGAAGAGACGATCGTGAAGATTGTTGATCTGGAGCAGGAGATCAACCGCGACATTGATGCCCTTGTCGATTTGAAAGCGGAGGCACGCAAGGTGATTTCAAAACTGGACAATCCGGAGCAGCAGTTGATTCTGGAAATGCGTTACCTGTGCTATAAATCTTGGGCGGAGATTGCAGAGGATCTTAGTTTCTCCGAATCCAATGTGTACAAGATCCATGGGGAAGCGCTCAAGCGAATCGTTCTTCCGGAAACAGCCCATCTTTTGACGACTTAAGTGAAAGAGTGTAGCTTTTTCCATTGAAGTGGAGTTGGCACCTGTGGTAAAGTGTATCATGTCAAAAATGAAAACAAGGTGGCAGCCTTCCAGTGTGAGGGCTGCCTTTTCCTTTGCATCGGAGGTCAAGATATGAGGCATTTCGATTCAAGAGCGCCTGATCAGTTGGGACGCAGCCAGATGGTAAGGATACCATTTCGTGTTGGATAACGCAGTTCCACAGTCGGGTCCGCAAAGAACTTCTCCTTGGCATCGGCCATCATCCGTTGATAGCGTTCCTCACCACAAAGCTGCTTAACATAGCGCAGAGTAACGGTTTCGCCTTCCAGCAGAAAGGTTTTGTGAAGCGCTTGTTTCATAGTACACCTCGATTCCAAAGCGCCTGTAAATATCCCGGCGTTTCTTCTGGATTTGGAAGCATTCGCTTCCCGCGACCGCCGTTGGGCGGTTTCGGCTGGGTGCGGCCCAGCGCTCATCAGGCGGGCTGGGTGGTTTTTGCTTCTCCTGCAGCGGGTTTGTTGGGGCCGTAGCCGGATTTGAAAGCACTGTTGCCATCAAGATTTCGAAGCAGAATGTTTCTGTGGAATTTGTATTCTTTCCCGATAAAACCAAGCCGCAAGAGGAAGCATCTGAAAGCGTAGCGTTCATTGGGCGCGGGTTTGTCTGTCGCAGATACTCGCTTGAGCTGTGAAGCGAAGGCTGCAAGTTTCTCAACCAACGTCTGGTAGACCGCCATTTCCTCCTCGCTGCTCTCGATTTGGAACCATGGGAATGAGTAGCCCCTGTCTGTGGGAATGACCTTCAGCTCGGTGGTCCCAAGCACCTTTCGCAGCAGAGAGGCTTTGCTTGTAATGACTGCTTCCAGTTTTGAGAGCGATTCCTCGCTCAGCTTTCGTTTGCTGATGGTAACGCTGGCAAGCGCAGCGCTTTCCAGCGGGTCGGCTTCGCAGGCTGTCTCGATTTCGGAGCTTTCTGCCGCCTCGCACACTGTGCTGTCAAAGCCTTTTTGAGCAAGGGCGGTCGCCAGTCGCTCCGCAGCTGCTTTATTGAGACTAGGCACAAGATGAATAACTGCGCTTTTGTTGACGCTGCAAAGAGTGAATTCGTAAGCGAAGGTTGGAGCAAAGCAATACCGTGGCTTCTCGTTCAGAAGCTCGGTGAGACTGGCAACGAGTTCTTTTCGATTGGCTTGCGCATTGGTCAAGATCTTCATTGATTTTCCTCCTGAATTTGATTTGAGAGCGTGGCTCCCGCGACGCGCCCTGCAGTACAGGTTCGGTGCGTTTCGGCTCCTGCCACGGAGCCATCGTCAGGCGAGTTGGACGTTTTCCGGATAAGCGCCGTAGCGGTCGCCGTCCGGGAACTCAATCCATACGGTGTTGGTCGATTTCACAGCTTTAGCTACGATGCCGGTGCGACCGCAGTAGTGTTCGCGGTGGCGTTCGATAGAGACGTTGATGAGCGTAACGCGCATGCCCTTGGGAAACTGGTCACGGATATCAGGCTCCTTCATGGTGATCCTCCTCTCGATTTGAAAGCTCGTCCAGCCTGCGGCTGAGCGTGGGATAGTCCGCAGTTTCGTTCTCGGCATCGAAGCAGCCGACAAGTTCCAGCATCGCAGCGGCGCGGTTCAGGTAAACCATCAGGTATTCGTGGTTGAATCGGATGCCGTCCGTAAAGCCCTGGGCGTTATAGGGGTTGGCAAGGAAATGCTGTACAGCCCCGTCGATGTTCTTCTGGAAGCTCTGGCTGGTTTCAAGTTCCTGCCGAACGAGGGTCAGCAGATGGTTGCGGTCGATTTCATAGCCATTCTTCATGGTGAAGTCCTCCTTTTCGATTCAAAAGCGTTCAGCGATCCGTGCGCGGAGCCTTGATGAAGAAGGTCTTGCCGCGCGCTACGATTTCGTAGCCTCTGAGGTCCGGCAGCGTCTCGTTCCATTGGGTCCTGTTCACGCGGGTCACGCGCTCGATTTCGGAGAGCTTGCAGGTTTTCATGCGGGGCTGCTTCTGGACGTAGCGGAGGGCTGCCGATTTGAAAGAGTCCGGCAGGTCGCGGCGCGCTCTGCGATCCTTCTGCTTCCAGCGCAGGTAACGCTTCCTGCGCATCTGCACGCCGGTTTCCATATCGGTGAAGTAGTCTTCGGCAATCTTGGCGAACTTGATTTCAAAGAGAAGCTCCAGCCGGTTATTCCAGATGGTATTTCCGAGCCGGTCAAACGTGCCCATTCTGATCTGATCGGTGCAGCGTCCGACCACCAGGCGCATGAAATCAACGCCCTCCTCGTAGTCGCTGCCGTCGTCCAGGAGGACGCGGATGATATCCGTGCCCTTGCGCAGATCCACATGGGCATGCTCTCCCTGAGAGCCGCTCATGGTGGCCGGGTTAATCTGATAGCCCTGGGCGATCAGTTCCGTCACCTTCTCGGTGAACATGCGATTGATATCGTTCTGATTCATGGTGATACCTCCTCTTGATTTAGGAGCTTTGGCTCCCGCGACGCCGTTGGGTCCGGCACTGCCGGCGGCGTTTCGGCCCTTGCCAAGGGGCCATCATCAGGCGAGTTTCAGATACTGGTCGAGATCCTCGATCATCAGCGGATCGTCCTTGATCCAATCCGCGACCGCATTTAGAAGCCATTTTTCGAACTCCGCATGAGAGTCGAATTCGTCGACGCAGTAGTGGGCCGGGTCATTGCCCTCCAGGTAATCCTCCAGGCAGTCCGTGAAAACCAGCTTCCCCTCGATTTCGAAGAGTTCGCGGTCGTTGAGGGCTTTCCAGGCAGCGATGGCCAGCTTGGAGTACCCCTCCGGTAGACGGGTGATTTTGTAAGCGCGAGTCATGATGATTCCTCCTCTCTATTTGAAAGCTCATGCGAAGAGCATGATGTAGTCGTAAGCGGCCTGGGCAATGGCCTTGATTTCCAAGCCAGTCGGCGCAACGTACCACTTGGTCTCGTCGCGGTAGATCCAGATGTGGGGCCATACGGTTCCGGAGCAACCGCCCTTTCGCTGGGCGCAGTAGTCCTTGAAACGAAGCTTCAGATGGTCGATCTTGCCATCGGTGGTGCTGAGAATGGTCACATCCAGCGCCTCAAAGTGGTCGGCGGTTCCGCAGGTGACAAATTCCAGGCGGGCGCGGCGGTTGCCGCTGAGCTGGATGAAGCAGGCGCGGCCTGCGTAGAGGGGCTTGCTCGATTTGAAAGCGGTTTCCTTGCCGGTGAAACGGCGGAGTTCCTGTTCGAAGAAATTCATGGTGATGCCTCCTTGATTTGAAAGATATTGCGGGCTTCCCGCGACGCATCCCGATTTGGGAGCGTTTCGGCCGGGCGCTACTCGGCTCTCGTCAGGCGGGCGATTCGATAGCCACGTAGCGGGCGTAGGGGTAACCCTGGGTGTCGATCAGCAGGACGATTTCGGTGTGCGGGCTTGTGACGCGGAGGCAGCCAGGCGCCCCTTCGATATCGGGATGGTTCTGATTTAAAAACTCCTCAAGCCAGTCCCGGTCGGCGAGAAAACAGGAAGTGAGGTCTTCCCACTCGGTTGGGGAGATCACGCGCTCGGTGGCGACGTAGTAAAGGTGATGGTCCGTGCCGTAGTGCTGCCGGATCAAGTCCGCTCCGTTGCGGACGTCGCTCAGGCAGCCCGGCTTCCTGACAAAAGTGGTCTTGGGCATTGGGTTTCCTCCTTTCGGTTTCGGAAAAGGAAACCGCCGGTCAATGGATGGTCTTCCCATCCCTGAGACCGGCGGCGTATGCGGCTTCCAGAGCGGCCCGGATGGTCCAGACCGCATGCTCGTGGAAATCCAATTCGTCAGAGTAGCGTTGTTCGAGGGTTTCGAGACCCAGTTTCTTGAGAGCGATCCTCTTGGCAGCGGCGGTTGCGGGAGCTTCCCCCTGGGCCAGAGCCAGCGCGTCGTTCGCGCCTTTTCGGGCTTGCTCGGCGGCGTCCTTGGCGGAGAGATGCGCTTCCCAAAGTTCGGGATCGTCGCCGGCCTCTTCGGGGTCGATATCGTTCCAGGCGGAGTCCTCAGCCTTTTCTGCCAGATAGAGGGCATCCTTCGCCAGCGTTCGCACGTCGGCGTAGTTTTCCTCGCTGGGCAGAGCCCTGGCGCGGAGTACGGCTTCCTGCAGCTCGCGGAGCTGGTCGAGGGCGTTGTCGGCGGCGCGGAGCGCGGCCTTGGGGTTGCTCTTCATGCTAGAGACCTCCTTCGTTGGTTTTGCGGGCTTTCCGCGACGCTTGGTGCGTTTCGGCTGGGAGCCCTCCCAGCCATCGTCAGGCGGAGTGGTCGTGAGAGACCGGGCGTGGGCAAAGCGGGGGCGGTCGTGCCATCGGGGGTTCCTCCTTCCTTTTCGTTTTCCCTTTTCGGGCTTTCCGCCGGGCGCCCAGCGGAAAGGGTCGGTCGTTGGGGGCACCCAGAGAGCCTTCTCGAGTAGGCAGGCTGGGGCGGGGTTGCCGGGTTTCGGAGCGCACGCTGGTTTGCGCGCGGCCGGGGGCCGGTCACGGTCGTTGAGTTGCCGCAAGGCGGCGGTCAGACGGGTCGGGTCGAACGGGGTTGGTCGTGCGGTTCGCGGGGGCAGGCGCCTTCCGCGGCCTTTGGGGGCGGCGGGGCCGTTTCCCTTTCGGCACGGCCATTTTCGCTCCCCGGCCCGCAAAAAGCAAGGTCTAAACGGCGAACTACCGGCGACGAAACGACGAACGAAACGTCGCCGTTTCGTCACAAAAGCCCACACGCGCTATATAAGGAAGCGCGTGCGATCAGGCAAAGCCGACTGGCGCAGTCGGCTTTTTCGCTCCGCCACTCCGCCATGGTAAAGCCGAGAACGGAAGTCGGCTTTCGCGCTTCGCCACTCCGCCGTGGTAAAGCCGACAATGAAGGTCGGCTTTGGCACTTTGCCACTTCGCCCTGCTAAAGCCGACCATGGCAGTCGGCTTTTTGGCCTCGCCCTGGGCGCCGGCCGGGCCGCCTTGGGGGGAGGGGGCGATCCGATCTCTACGGACCTTGGGGAAGCGACCGCGGCCCAGTCACACGCAGAAAAACGCGATTTCAAACAGGGGAATAAACCCGCGTTTTTGATTTCGCTTCATATCGTTTGAAAGATCGTTCAAGTGCTGTGTTTTCAAAGACTAGTGACATCTTTGGAAATACAGCTTTTTTGCTCCTTATTGGGCGATAGTGTTTGAAAAAGAATCAAACAGAATCAAATATGTTTGAATAATTGGCTCGCTGAAAGCGGGAAGAAAGGAGAGCAACATGGCCAAGGATGGAACCAATCGGGGTGGTGCAAGACCTGGTGCTGGACGCAAAAAGAAGCCGCTGCAGGAAAAGCTCGCAACGGGTAATCCGGGAAAGCGAGAGCTGAGAGTGCTGGAGTTTTCAGATGTACCGGATGTGCAGGGTGTCGAAATGCCCAGACCGCATGAAATGCTTTCTGCCCGTCAGCGTGACGGCAAGCCTCTTCAGGCGGAAGAAATCTACCGGATGACGTGGCACTGGCTTGATGAACGAAATTGCGCCAAACTCGTATCCCCGCAGGTTTTGGAGCGCTACGCCATGTGTGCTGCTAGATGGATTCAGTGTGAAGAATCGCTAACTACATATGGTCTGCTCGGCAAGCACCCAACCACGGGTCAGCCGGTTATGTCACCCTTTGTCAATATGAGCAGCACCTATATGAACCAAACAAACCGCCTGTGGAACGAGATATTTCAGATTGTGAAAGAAAATTGCTCTACCCAGTACGATGGGGATAGTCCGCAGGAAGATGTGATGGAGCGCTTGCTTCGCGCACGCATGGGAATGTAAGTGGAGGATGAAATGAGTACGGATAAGAGAAAAACCACCAGTGAAATGCAGCTGGTGGCTGTAGATAAACTTGTGCCATATGCCAATAATGCGCGAACCCATTCCCAGGAGCAGATCAATAAGCTTCGCTCCAGCCTGCGCGAGTTTGGATTTATCAATCCCATCATTATCGACAGGGATTTTGGTGTCATTGCCGGCCACGGACGTATCATGGCGGCAAAGGAGGAGGGGATCTCCGAAGTCCCCTGTGTCTTTGTGGATCATCTGACAGAGGCACAGAAGAAAGCATACATCCTTGCAGATAACCGCATGGCCCTGGATGCGGCATGGGACGAAGATTTGCTGCGCGTGGAGTTGGAGGCATTAGAAGCCTACGACTTTGATATGGCTTTGACTGGTTTTGAAGCAAAGGAGCTTGCAGAGCTTTTTGGCTTGGAAGAGGAAGTCGAGGAAGATGACTTCGATGTGGACGAAGAACTGAATCAACCTGCTTTTTCGCAGGCGGGTGACATCTGGCATCTTGGCAGGCATGCAGTGATTTGCGGCGATTCCACGCTCCCCGAAACATACACGGCGCTGCTTAGTGATACCAAGGTCAATCTTGTCTGCACCGATCCGCCGTACATGGTCAAGCTGGAAAGTGCCTCCGGTAACATCAAAAATGACGACTTGAATGATCAGGATGCCTATGCCTTTCTGCTCAGAGCGTTCTCTTGCCTGCATGATGCGATGGCCAGAGATGCCTCGATCTACGTTTTCTATGCTACAGCAAAGGCACGTATCTTCCACGACGCTTACGAGGATGCCGGCTTTAAGGTGGGGGCGGGCCTCGTCTGGAAGAAGGACCGACTGGTGCTGACACGCACGGATTGGAAGTACAATCACGAGCCAATTATTTGGGGCTGGCGCAAGGATGGCAAACACATCTGGTATGGCGATCAGAAGCAAAAAACCGTTTTTGAGTTTGACCGAATCAAGAATTCTAAGGAAGATGGCTTTGGACATCCATCTAGCAAACCTGTGCCGTTGATTGCTTATCTTATCTCCCAATGTACTCAGAGCAATGGACTGGTGCTTGATGCCTTTCTCGGTTCCGCCTCCACGCTGATTGCCTGTGAACAGCTCAACCGCAGCTGTTTCGGCGTTGAAATGGAGCCGAAGTTTGTGGATGTGGCGGTTAAACGGTATCTGCAGCTAAAGAATGATGATGCTTCGGACGTCTATGTCATCCGCAACGGTCAGAAGATGGGATATGCTGATATCACTCGTAGCGTTGAAAATACCTGATCCACCCCGCGGCAGGAAAACGGGGTGAGTATATGGCGAAAACTAAGAAATACGCGCCAACGAAGTTCATGCTGCCTGACTCTGTATACGACCAAGAGAAGGCGGATATGGCTGTCGGCTTCATTGAATGCTTGTGTCATACCAAGGGCACTTGGGCTGGAAAAAACTTTAAGCTGTTGGAGTGGCAGGAGCAAATCATCCGAGATGTGTTCGGGATTGTCAAACCGAATGGCTACCGACAGTTCAATACAGCGTATATCGAGATTCCCAAGAAAAATGGCAAAAGTGAACTGGCGGCTGCGGTCGCATTGTTGCTCACTTGCGGAGATGGAGAGCAACGCGCGGAGGTTTATGGCTGCGCCAGTGACCGGCAGCAGGCTTCTATCGTCTTTGAAGTGGCAGCGGATATGGTAAGAATGTGCCCGGCGCTTAATAAGCGGGTCAAAATCCTTGCGGCTACAAAAAGAATCGTATACATTCCTACTAACAGCTTCTATCAGGTGCTGTCCGCCGAGGCGTACAGCAAGCATGGTTTCAACGTTCACGGCGTTGTGTACGACGAACTCCATGCAGCGCCTGATCGGAAGCTGTTTGACGTTATGACGGTAGGTTCCGGCGATGCGCGTACCCAGCCGCTTTATTTCCTGATAACCACGGCAGGTACTGACACTAACTCCATCTGCTACGAGATGCACCAGAAGGCGGATGACGTGATTCATGGGCGCAAGGTCGATCCTTCGCTCTATCCCGTGATTTATGGTGCTAAAGAGGATGAAGACTGGACAAGCCCCAAAGTGTGGCAGAAGGCTAATCCATCTCTTGGTGAGACGATTGCCATTGAGAAGGTAGAGGCAGCGTGTCTTTCAGCAAGGCAGAATCCGGCAGAGGAGAATACTTTCCGTCAGCTACGTTTGAACCAATGGGTTAAGCAATCCGTCCGCTGGATGCCGATGGAGAAATGGGATGCTTGCAAAACGTGGTTTGATGAGCGGCTGCTCGAAGGGCGAACCTGTTATGCAGGACTGGATCTTGCCAGCACATCTGACTTGACTGCCTTGGTGCTGGTGTTCCCGCCTCAGCATGAAGGCGAACCATATTATGTGCTGCCGTTCTTCTGGCTTCCAGAGGAAACTGTGCAGCTTCGCGTACGGCGTGATCATGTGAAGTACGACGTATGGGAGCGTGAAGGATACATTCTGACTACGGAAGGGAACGTGGTTCATTATGGTTTCATCCAGCAGTTTATCAATGACCTGAACACCCAGTATGACATTCGTGAAATTGCCTACGACAGATGGAATGCTGGCATGATCGTACAGTCGTTGGAGGATGACGGTTTTACCATGGTTCCTTTTGGACAGGGTTTTGCCAGCATGAGCGCGCCCACCAAGGAATTGATGCGCCTTGTGCTTGAGAAAAGCCTCGCTCACAACGGGCACCCCGTCCTGCGCTGGAACATGGACAACATTTTCGTGCGTACAGATCCGGCCGGCAACATCAAAATCGATAAACAAAAGTCTACCGAGAAGGTTGACGGAGCTGTTGCGCTTATAATGGCGTTGGACCGCGCGATGCGAAACAGCGGGGGTGGATCTGTCTACGATCAGAGGGGACTTTTAATCATCTAAGTTCGTAACACAGAAAAGTCCGCATCCGAATCCGGGTGCGGACAGAAAACACTGCAAAGTGATGGAAGCTCAAAAATCAAACACTTGTTTGAGATAGCATAGAAAGTTGCTCTGGTGTCTCAGCAACTGGAATGCTTTTTCTTTTCATCAGTTTACGATACTCGCTCTTGGCAGAATCATTGCAAACCATCATCAGTTTTTCTGCTTCTGCAAGAGAGTGAATAGCTATATGTTTCTGATGCTTGGGGAAATAAACGAGAACGGTTTTCTTCTTTTCGGCAAGCGTAAAAATGTTGTGAAGAGTTCCTTTGCTCTCGCCATCCCAGATCATAAAACCATAATCGGCATCATTGGCCATAGCAATGTCTTTTTGACGAAAGAAATTGAAACCGTGATTGTTTGAGTCAACTCGAATGTTCTTCGTGTTCCAATGGCCTAGATTGTTTCGAGCCAATCCATTGCTAGCATAAACGGTGACACGTTCGTAATTCTGAGCTGCAAAAAAAGATTGGACAGCAGTATCAACCCCATAGCAGTCACCAACAAGAACATCAAATTCTTTTTGGCAAATGGAATGAAGTTTGTTTTGGATGAATTGATCAACTGCTGTAATGGAACGTGCACCTGCTATGAATATTTTCATAGACTCTACCTCCAATGATTACTTCCGCTTCTTGGCGATGGCAAGGAAGTAAACCTTTTGAACCAGAGGATCTTGCTTGAGAACGCGAACACATTCGTTTGCAGTTGCGCCGCTATCGAAGATGTCATCAATCAGAAGAATATTGCATGGACGCTTTGCAGGTTTAATTTGCTGAATAATCCCTTCCAGATTTCGCTCGTCCTTGGCAATATTCTTGATAGGAACTGAGCTGCCTTTCTTCAAGACTTCATCCGAATAGGGAAGCTTGAGTAGAGCAGCGATTTCATATGCGATAGCATATACAGGTTGAATATCTCTGGTGATGGACGACGGACATGGAAGAAGGATGTCAACATTCTTTTCAGATAGCCACGGGGTTAGAAAATCTACAGCCATTGCCGCGATTTCTTTACGAGTATCAATGTGACCGTTGTATTTGAAATGGTATAAAAGTTGGCCAATATCTGAATAGGTGTTGTTAAACTGCGGATGGCCGAATACATCTTCACCGGTATATTCGCTTGACAATGTATAAAGATCAAGCGCATAGCCATCGTCCCATAAACCGTTTATCTGTATCGGATTGATCATGTTGCAGCACCTCTCTTAAAACAACAATCAACCAAGCTAATTTTACCACGAAGACATAGCACGTGCAAGTTCAAAACCATGGGCTCCCATCCTAAAAATGGTAGAGGCAAAGTGATAAATTGACTCTATCCGGTGCAACGATAACTACGGCTGATCTGTCCACTTTGTATGTAGGTTTTCTAAGAACTCTTTTGCAGGATATGTTCTTCCTGCCGCAACATCTGCTTCCGCCTCTTTGAGTTTTCTTTCCAGATCCTCTTGATCAGCTACTACGAAAGAATACTCCTTGGACATTTGCTTCATTGTACAGCGATACATGAGCTCTTCAAGTGTAATTCCTTTCTTGCATGCCGAAGCCATAAATAGCTTGGCATCATCGTCATTCAATTCAATGCGAACAATCATATCTTTTCAGAGGCCTCCGTGATAAAAAAGTAAGAGTGTAGCTTTCTGCTTGCCTTCCCAAGAGCATTATATCGTGAGACAAAAAGAGAAGCAAGAAGAGAAAGACGGCTCATGAAAGCGGGTGAAAAGTACGCTATGCCCAGAAAACCGAAAAGACCGTGCAGGCATCCAGGATGCCCCAAATTATCAGATGCCGCATACTGCGAAGAACATCGAGGTTTCTATGCTCGAGATAGTGCATCAGCTCGCGGCTATGACGCAAAATGGAGAAAAGCGCGTGACTTGTTTCTGAAAAGGCATCCGTTGTGTGCAGAATGCATGCGAAAAGGTAAGATAACTCCCGCAACCGTTGTTGATCACAAAATCCCACATAGAGGGGACAAACGGCTGTTTTGGGATATGAGCAACTGGCAACCGCTCTGTAAAGGATGCCATGATGTGAAAACGGGTCAGGGTTTGTGATGTTCCAAGAGCGCTGTCACATCCAGATTGCCTGCTGCTAGTTTGCAGTGATCTTGAAAGCCATTTAGATAGCAAAGACGCTGTCCTTCAAATGCGTATTGACGTTGCATGCTAAGTAGCGCATCAAATTCTTCGTGAAGTTCGGAAGGAAGTTTACTGAGCAACGTCTCCTCAGCATCTTTCAACTGTGCGTGTATGGGCGAATCGCCAGAAAAATCCTCGCGAGAATGCACAATTTCATCCACTCTTTCGTCAAGGGCATCAAGCAGGCACAGAAGCATATGACGCATACTTTTTCTCCTCATTCATAAGAATCCCATTTTTATGGGTCATGTCATATTCGCTCTGTTTTCTGCACAAAGCAAGTTAAAATTGGAGGTACACATGAATAATCCATTTACGCGGTTATTTCGAGCCAGGGACGAGCCTCGGCCTACGAACGCTGTAAGTGCGGCACCCGTTTTCTATTTCGGTACATCAGGGAGCGGGAAGTCCGTCACAGCTCGTACAGCCATTCAGGTTTCTACGGTCTATGCCTGTGTGCGAGTGATCGCAGAAACGGTAGCCAGCCTGCCGCTTCATGTGTACGAAAGCACAGATAAGGGCAGTAGGAAGGCGACGGAGCACGCGCTATACCGCATCCTTCACGATGAGCCGAACACAGAAATGACCAGCTTCGTTTGGCGGGAAACAATGTTGACGCATCTGCTTTTACATGGCAACAGCTACAGTCAGATCCTGCGTAACGGACGCGGCCACATTCTAGGACTCTATCCGCTTCTGCCTGACCGTATGGAGGTAGACAGAGATTCCGGTGGTAAGCTGACCTACACCTACACAACGACCGAAGGCAGGACGCACCGCCTTCGATCGGAGGATGTGCTTCATATTCCCGGCCTTGGGTTTGATGGAGTGATAGGTTACAGCCCTATTGCGCTGGAGAAAAATGCGATTGGCTTGGGTATTGCTGCTGAAGAATATGGTAGTAAGTTTTTTGCCCATGGAGCCAATCCCTCCGGCGTATTGACGCACCCAAACACGGTCAAAGATCCTTCACGCCTGCGTGAAAGCTGGAACAATGCCTATGGCGGTTCAGCCAATTCCGGCAAAGTGGCCATTCTGGAAGAAGGCATGAAGTTTGAGCGTATCAGTCTTCCGAATAACGAAGCGCAGTTCCTTGAAACAAGACGCTTTCAGGTAGAGGAGATTTGCAGGATCTATCGCGTCCCTCCGCATCTGGTAGGCGATCTCGAACATGCGACGTTTAGCAATATAGAGCACCAGAGCATTTCCTTCGCAGTGCATACCATTCGTCCCTGGCTGGTAAGAATCGAACAATCCGTGAACCGTCAGCTTTTCTCCGAAAAGGAGAAAGGCCATTTTTATTCCCATTTCAACATTGACGGTCTGATGCGTGGCGATTATAAGTCCCGGATGGAAGGCTATGCCATTGCCCGCCAAAATGGCTGGATGTGTGTCAATGACATCCGCGAACTGGAGAATCAGAATCCCATTTCTGAGGAAGAGGGCGGTAATGCCTATCTGGTCAACGGTAACATGATTTCTATCAAAACAGCCATGGAACAGACCGTTCAGAATGCGCATGCTGCAAAAGGCGGAGGTGGGAAAGATGCGAAATGAAAACACTCGGCTGACGCTGGGCAGTCTTTTTGACGGTATAGGTGGTTTTCCGCTAGCTGGTATGCAGGCTGGTATTAGGCCTGTATGGGCTTCGGAAATTGAACCATTTCCGATCCGTGTCGTTGAAAAGCGCCTGCCTCATGTCCGCCACTATGGTGATGTCCACCACCTGAACGGCGGAGCGCTTGAGCCTGTGGACATTATCACATTCGGTTCTCCCTGTCAGGATCTTTCTATCGCTGGAAAACGCAGCGGTTTGGATGGTGCGCGTTCCGGTCTTTTTCATGAAGCTGTCAGGGTGATCCACGAAATGAGGGAAAAGACCAATGGACGATATCCGCGATGGGCAGTTTGGGAAAACGTGCCTGGCGCCCTGTCCTCTTTACATGGCAGGGACTTCCGTGAAGTCCTCGAAAAACTCATCCACATCAAAGATTCCGAAGCAGATGTTCCTATGCCGCCGAAAGATCAATGGTTGCCTGCAGGGGAAATTTTGGGCGATAGTTACTCACTCGCCTGGCGCGTCCTCGACGCAGCGCAGGGTTGGGGTGTCGCACAAAGACGGAAACGTGTATTTGTTGTCCTCGATCTTGATGGACAATGTGCCGGAAAGGTTCTCTTTGAGTCCGAAGGCATGTCAGGGTATTCTCCGCCGCGCACAGAAACGCGGCAAAGAACTGCCGGAAGTGCTTCACAAAGCACTGCAACGACAGGCGCAGGTGTGAGCGAAGCTTCTGGCTTTTGCACGGAGCATAGCGCCAATAGCCGCGGGATTGGCTTTGAGACAGAACGCTCGCCAACTTTAAGGGCGGGAGTTGTTCCGGGGATAGCGATCAAAGCATATGGTATCAGCGCAGATCAGAGCAATGCTATGCTTTTAGATAACCCACACGCTGGTATCTATGAAGCTGACACCAGCAGAACACTGGATTGTAACGGCGGGAATCCCAGCTGCAATCAAGGTGGAATGGCTGTTGTAGAGCCTGTTGCATTCGCGCAAAACCAACGAGATGAAGTGCGCGAACTTGGAGGTCAGTCGGGTACCATCTCGGCCTCCCCAGGCATTCATCAGCAGACCTTTGTTGCGAAGCCCATACTGGCGAGCGGCAAACCCCAGGTAGGAACTCTTACAGCCAAAGCTGCCTCTCAGAAAGCCTTTCTTGGCAACCAAGAAGCCTTTTCGGGTGACTATTACGTGCTAGAGCCCGCATACGCGTTAGACAGGGCGTGCTTCACATCTGGCGAAAACGCCCAGTATCGTATGAATGTAAGTCCAGAAAAAGCACCTACGATTGTTGCGGAAGGTCCAAGCGCAGTTGCGGCACCCGAAGAGGATTATCTGGTTCGGAGGCTCACGCCAGGAGAATGCTGTCGTCTCCAAGGCTATCCAGATGGTTGGTGCGAAAACCTCCAGAGTGAAAATCCATCTGATGCTGAATGTGACCAGTGGCAAGCAATCTTTGAAACGTTTCGTCTGGCTATAGGCGGGAAAACAAAGCCCAAAACGAGAAAGCAGATCATCAAGTGGCTGAAAGATCCGCAATCTGACTCGGCTGAATACAAGGCATACGGAAACAGCGTGGCTGTGCCGTGTGTCTTTTTTGTTCTCGCCGGTATTGTTTGGGCAGCAGAAACGGAGTGATTCAACTTGAGAGAAATCAACCTCAATGGCTATATCGATGAGGAAGTATGGTATGGGGATGAAATTACCCCTGCTTTGCTTCATGAAGCGCTATATGGCCCGGATAACCTGTTTGCGGATGACGTGCATATCCGTATGAACTCATATGGCGGAAGCTGTAATGCTGCTGTACGGATGTTCGATGATATCCGTGCCTATCCCGGTAGCGTGACAATCACTATTTCGGGTACAGCGGCATCTGCTGCAACCGTGCTATCTATGGCAGCCGACCGTCTTGAAATGACGCCGGGCAGCCTGTTCATGATCCACAATCCTTCTACCATTGCGTGGGGCAATGAAAATGATTTCTTGGAAGCCATTCAGCTTCTTAGAGCATGCAAAGAAAGCATCCTGAACTGCTACGGTGTCCGCTGCTCGCTTGCACGTGATATGGTCGCCGCTATGATGACAGCAACAACCTGGATGGATGCCACCGCTGCGCTCCAGCATGGATTTATTGATGCTGTCGCAGAAGTCGTTCCAGGTGTGACTAATGCAGAAGGCATCCATACGGTTAACCGCAAGGATGCAGAGGCGAAGGTCAAAGCATGGCTGGAACGCCACAAACCTAAGCTGTCCCGCCCTTCTACGGGCAATGATCATACATCATCTGTACCCGCTGCCAGCGAGCAGCCACTCACGCCCCATGTGGAGGCTGGGACAGACAACACCAAGCCGGATGCTGCACCGGCTTTTTCTATACCTTCCATTCCGGAAGGAACCCCCGTTGACCAGCTTCTGAAACGCTTGGAGCTGATCAAACCGATCCGATAAAGGAGGTTACCGAAATGAACAACGTAAGCAAGTCTCTCGAAATGCGCCAGAAGCGCGCTGAAATTTGGGACAGGGCCAAGAATTTCCTCAATGAGCATACCGATGAAAACGGCATGATGTCCGCTGAGGATACCGAGCAGTACGAGCGCATGGAAAAGGAAGTCGTCGATATGGCTGCTGTTATCGAACGTCTGGAGCGTGCGGAGCAGATGGACCGCGAGATGGAGAATCTGACTGTTCCTCCCCTCGCCAGCCGTCCTCAGCAGCATGTAAGCGACGACAAGAAGGGAATTCGCAGCGAGAATTACAAGAAGCAGTTCTGGAACCACATGCGTGGCCGCTCTGGCTATGATATTCGCAATGCACTGCAGGTGGGTGAACTCTCTGAGGGCGGCTATACCGTTCCCGATGAGTTTGAGCACACGCTTGTGGAGGCACTGCAAGAAGAGAATATCATGCGCGGGCTCGTACACGTGATGACCACTGCATCCGGTGATCGCAAGATTCCGCTTGTGGTTAGCAAGGGTACTGCAAGCTGGATCGAGGAAGAAGCGCAGATTCCCGAATCTGACGATAGCTTCGGTCAGATCACGCTGTCTGCACACAAGGTTGGCTGCATGATCAAGATCAGTTCTGAGCTGCTTCACGACTCCGCCTTTGACATGGCCGCATACATCGCACATGAGTTTGGCCGTCGCGTCGGCGCTGCCGAGGAGGAAGCGATTCTTTCCGGCGATGGCAATCACAAGCCTTTTGGACTCCTGCATGATACGCAGGGCGCTCAGGTGGGTGTCACTGCTGCTGCGGCGACCGCGCTGACTGCGGACGAGCTGATTGATCTTCAGCACTCTCTCAAGAGCGGCTACCGTAGGAAAGCCGTGTTCGTTATGAACGACGGCACCATTAAGCTTCTGCGCAAGCTCAAGGATGGCAACGGCAATTTCCTCTGGCAGCCCAATGTACTGTATGGACAGCCGGACATGCTGCTCAATACCCGTGTGTTGACTTCCAACTACATGCCTCTGCCCACAGCAGGCAATAAGGCCATCCTGTATGGCGATATGAGCTATTACTGGCTGGCAGATCGTGAAGGCCGCAGCCTGCAGCGTCTGAACGAGCTGTATGCCGCTACGGATCAGATCGGTTTCAAGATCACTCAGCGTCTGGATGGCCGTCTGATCTTGCCTGAAGCTGTTCAGGTACTTCAGATGAAGGCAGCGTAAGGCTGCAATTCTTATGGGCCGTCCCAAAACGGGGGCGGCTCTCCCTTTTGAGGAGGTATTCAGATGAGCGAAATGCGTACTACCAAAAACTATTTTGCCCATGGCGGCAATGAACTCGTCATTGGCGGCAAGCTCACTTTTCTTCCCGGAGCAGAAGTTGAAGGCATGCAAGGCCTCTTTGATGAGCTGCCAGCCGCAGAACAGATTGAGCAGCGCGCGCCCTTCGTTCCCGACAGTGAAGCGACGACTGTAGCAGCGCTGCGCGAGTCATTCAACGGTCTGCTGACTGCACTGAGGGCTGTTGGTATCCTTGCGATTTCTGGACGAGAGGAGCCTGTTGCAGTTTCAGAAGCGGTCGATGCTGGCTGAGGTGAAGGCTAATGATTCTGACGGTTGAAGAGGTGAAAACCCATCTTCGTATCCAGCATGATGAAGAAGATGCCTATATTGAAGGGCTGATTCGTCAGGCGCAGGGCGCTGCTGAAGATTTCTGTCGTTCCACGTTTGAGAGTGAGGCTCCAGAACCGGTTCGTTTGGCTGTATTACTGATGGTCAGCCACTATTATGAAAACCGCGATAACCCGGACAGACAAGTGTATCTGGCGATGAAAACTGCTTTTGAAAACCTGCTCTATCCGCACCGCGACGTTGACAAGATGTTCTGAAGGAGGCGGCCTGATTGCGTGGATATAAGAATTTTGACGCGACGCCGCATCCCGGAGATCTGAAGCACTTGGTGGAGATTGGCTATACAGAGAACACCATCAATGAGAACGGTTATCCTGAACCTAAAGATGTGGTGATCTGCAAAGTGTGGGCTTCCGCCATTGATGCAGGCAACCAGAATTACCGCGCAGCAGATGCGAAAAACACTGAGGCTGTCGCCAACTTCACCATTCGCTATCGAAGTGATGTGAAACCGGGTATGTGGGTTCGATTCCGTGATCAAAAGTGGCATATCTCTACATTGGGTGAGTACGGTTTTTCCAGAGCATACCTGGGTTTGAAGGCTTCCATCTCCGAAGGAGTGAGCGGATGAAACAGGTACAGCTTGCTCTTAAGGATGTTGGCATTCCGGTTATGGCAGGTGTGTGGAGAGCTACGTCGCAAAATCCCAATCCGCCAGCTCAATATGCTGTGTACTCGACTACCATGACAGAAGCATCACACCACGATGATCATGTTACGGGGTTTCGCACCTATGTGTATCTCAATCTGTGGAGTGACTTCGACCCTACAGAAATGGCCAGTCGTATCCGAAAGGCGATGTATGCTGCTGGATTCTCTATTGTAGAAGAGAGCGATAAAGGCTACAACCAGCCTGCATACGACACTGCTACCAAACAGTACACCGTGCAGTGGACATGGTGTCTGTTTGAGGATGTGGGGGTGAGCTGATTGTCCATGAAGGTAGAGGGATTGGACAAGCTGCTGACAGACATTGCTGGTATGGCATCTGCCATGGATGCAGAAAGCGCAGGGGCTCCGACAGCCAAGAAGATTCTTACCGCAGCCGCTCAGCCCATTCATCAGCAGATGAAGGCGAACACCACCAAGGATCCCAAAATCATATCCAGCAATCTGCATGACGCGCTCGCTGTAGGCCCGGTGAAAAAGCGAAAGACTGGAGGCCAGCGCGTCACCATTGGCGTGCATCGGAAGGACTGGGACGAAGAGGATTACTATCCTGCCTTTGTTGAGTACGGCCATGGCGGCCCGGCTCCTGCGCCTGCGCATCCGTATATTCGCCCAGCCTACGATGCAAGGCAGGATGAAGCCTATGAGATCATCCGCGATGGCTTGCGTGATGCGCTGGATCAGCAAAATAAATCCTAAAAGCGCCGAAAGGAGGCGCCTATGCAACTATACGAGCTCCGGCAGAATCAGTCTCTGCCGTTAGAAGCCAAAATCATAAAGTCCCAGCAGCGTATTAGGGAATGGTACGACTACTGGAACGGAGACGTATATGTGAGTTTCAGCGGGGGTAAAGACAGCACTGCACTATTGCATTTGGTTCGTTCCCTGTACCCTGACGTCCCGGCAGCTTTTGTCGATACAGGCTTGGAATTTCCGGCTATACGCGAATTTGTGCGTTCAACAGAAAACGTGATCTGGCTTAGACCCAAGAAACGTTTTCAGGAAATTGTTCAGGAATATGGCTATCCCGTTGTCAGTAAGGATATTGCTCGAAGCGCCTACTACGCCCGTAAGGGTAGTAGTTGGGCGCTTCATCGTTTTGAGGGCCAAAATCCTGATGGATCTCCGTCTAAATGGTATGCGTCCCGGCAGGGTAAGTGGAAGAAGCTCCTGGATGCTCCATTCAAGATCAGCGATGAATGCTGCCACTGGATGAAGGAAGAGCCGCTTAAGGAGCTTGAAAAGACGCTGAAACCCTTCATCGGGATTATGGCGGATGAAAGTGACCGCAGAACAGCGGCATATCTTCATACCGGCTGCAATGCCTTCAATATCCGCAAGCCAAACTCTAAGCCCATTGGCTTTTGGCAGGAGCAGGATGTGCTCAGGTATCTCCGGGATTACAATGTGCCTTATGCCAAAAACATCTATGGTGAGATCGTTGAGCGCTCTGATGGCAGACTTGTTACTACGATGGAAAGCCGAACTGGCTGTTATGTATGTCCATTTGGGCAAAGTTGCCGGAGGGCTAAAGGAACAGAAACCAGATATCAAAGGCTGAAACGGCTCTATCCCAAACAGTATGAATACTGCATGCGTCCCTTGGAAGAGAACGGGCTCGGAATGAAGCCCGTTCTTGATTTTTTGGAAATTCCCTATGAATAACTTACAGGAGGTAAAATGCTATGGCTACGCCCGCTCCTTCTCCGACTGTATCCAGTACGGTTGGTCTGAAAAACGTGGTGCTTGCTCCGCTTGTGGAGGACACTGAGGAAACCTTGACTTATGGAGAACTCCAGCTGGTAGCCGGTGCCATTGAGGCATCTATCACGCCGGAGAATGCGGACCCTGACGTACAGTATTACGATGACATTGAAGGCGATGTACTGTACGCCGATCCTGAACTCGCCTTCAAAACCAAAATGGCTGATCTGCCTTTGATCATTCAGGAGATGATCTTTGGCAACAAGATCGACGACAACGGCGTTTTGATCCGTTCGTCTACGGACAAGCCTCCGTATTTTGCTGTGGGCTTCATGAGCGAGAAGTCCAATCACAAGTTCCGCTATGTATGGCTCTTCAAGGTGCGAGCCAAGCCTGTGACCGAGAACTACGCCACCAAGGAAGGTACTACCATCACCCGCCAGACGGGCGAGGTGGAGTGGGTTGCGATCAAGAGAACACACGACAATCAGTATCAGGCAGTGGCCGATGAGGGTGAAAACGGCTTCACGGCTGAAAAGGGCGCTACTTTCCTGCAGTCGGTATACACGCCCGTGTTTGCTTCTACTTAAGTCGCTGTTGTCCCCCTAATAACATGTGCCGCACAGGCTTTTCTGTGCGGCCTTTCTATTGAAAATAACGCCTTGTGGCGATGAAGATAAAGAAAAAACTGATTCGGAGGAAAATCTCATGATTACTTGTACGCTCAACGGAAAGAAGTACTCAGTTGATTTTATTTCCGGCCGCGCATTGCGGGAAATGGAACCGGCTGCAAAGATGTATGGCCGAATTGTATCGCTTTCCAACGCAGCTGTGAAGGGTGAAACTATCCCGGAAGAGCAACAGCTTTCCATTCCTGATGCCGTGGATGAAATGATTCGCTGGTTCTGTCTTTTGTTTGGAAACCAGTTCACGCCGGATGATGTGCTGGACGGATATCCTGTGGACAGGCTCATGCATGACATCGCGCTTGCTTTGATGGCGGTACAGACGCAGACCACATCGATTCTGGATGAATTCCCTACGAAGGCAGCGCAGATGGAGAAGCAGATGGAAACGACCGTCTGACGCTGCCGGATTTCATCTATGCAACCTATAATTCGCTGCTGGAAGGTGGCTGGCGGATGCAGGAGATTGACGAGATGGATCTGCCGGGCTTTTTACGGTTACGGGCATGGCATGCGCAAAGAGAACTGAAAAAGAAAGAACCCAAGCAACGCTATATTGATGAAGTATGGCCTAGCTTACAACCAACAGGATAAAGTGAGGTGAGTTTCCATGAGCGAAACGCTCCGCGATCTTGTGGTGTCGCTGTCCCTGCAAACCGACAACTTCACAAGAAATATCAAATCCGTCAACAAGCAGATCCAGGAGGCGGAGTCCAACTTTAAACTGGCTGCTGCTGGTGTGGAGGGACTTGAGAATTCGGCCTTGGGGCTTGCCTCACAGCTTGACCTACTTCAGCGCCGTCTGACGCTTCAAAACGATGCGGTCGGACAATATGAAAGGGCGCTGACTGCTGCGAATGATAAGCTGCAGGAGTGCTACAAGAGACAGAATGACTATGCGCAACGTCTTGTAGATGCCAAACAGGCACACGAAGCGCTGGGTAGGCAGGTTGATATTGCTCAGCAGCAGGTGGAGTCCTATTCTGCAGTTCTTGGTGATTCAGCCGCAGAAACGCTCGCTGCCAAAGCCCGCCTGGATCAACTGACTGAAGAGTACGAAGCGTCTGAAAAGGCTGTTAAAAAGCTCGCTGGTCAGAATACCGCTCTTCAAAAGGCTACGCTGAATGCTGCGGATGCCGTAACAACGGCCCAAACCAACCTTAACAAAGCCTATGCTGCTGTTAAAACCACACAGGCGAGCATTGACAAGTGTAATCAGTCCCTGACGCTATCCAAAACGAACTGGGCAGGCGCGGGCGATACAATCAAAGAAACCCAAACGGCTCTGACCAGTATCGGCAAACAGATGCAGCTGGCGCAGAGTCGTTTTCAATTGGCGGCTGCGGGCATAAAGGACTTTGACAAAAGTGCAGAGGGATTATCTGCACGGCTGGTTCTGCTGAAAAGCAAGCTGGACTTGCAGAAGCAGAGTGTGATCCAATATGAAAAAGCACTTGAAGCAGCCAAAGAGCAACTAAAAGCTGCACAGGATGCACATGATCCTGAGAAGATTCAGCAGGCCTCCGATGCCGTTGTTGATGCTGAAAATGCGCTTATCAAGGCACAGATTGCGGTCAAGCAGACAAAGTCGGATGTTGAGGACTGCACCAAGGCGCTCAAAACGGCTCAGTCTGCATGGACGAGCACAGGAAAGACTCTGGAATCCTTCGCCAAGAAATGCGATGCCGTCAGCCAGACCATGGTCAATATCGGCAGAACACTTACGACCGTCATGACTACGCCAGTTTTGGCGTTGGGTGCAGCAGCAACGAAAGCATCGATTTCCTATGAATCGGCGTTTGCCTCTGTCAGGAAAACGGTAGATGCGACCGAAGCAGAGTTTAGCGAACTGTCAGAGGAAATCAAAGGTATGTCCACGCAGGTTGCGACCTCCGCAGAAGATATTGCGGAGGTCGTTGCTATAGCAGGACAGCTGGGCATTGCCAATAACTATCTGACAGGCTTTGCCAGAACTATGATTGACCTTGGCAACAGTACTGATATTGTTGCAACGGATGCTGCATCGACACTGTCGAAGTTCGCCAATATCATGAATATGGATCAGGCGTTGTTCAGCAATCTGGGCGCAACGCTGGTTGACCTGGGCAATAACTACGCCACAACTGAATCTGCCATTATGAACATGGGCATGCGTTTGGCAGCTGCCGGTCATCAGGTCGGATTGTCTGAGGCACAGGTGCTTGGTTTTGCTGCAGCGCTTTCCTCCTTGGGTATCGAAGCGGAGATGGGCGGTTCCGCATTCTCTAAAGCGCTGGTCAAGATGGAAGTTGCAGCGGCAAGCGGCGGTGAGGCATTAGAGGACTTTGCAAAAGTATCCGGCATGACTGCGCAGAAGTTTAAGGCACTCTGGGACGCTGATCCGGCAGGTGCATTTCAGGCGTTCATTGTCGGGCTGTCGCGTATGGATGAAGAGGGCATGAGCGCTATTGCCACCTTGCAGGAAATCGGCATCGTGGAAGTACGTTTGCGCGATACGCTGCTTCGCGCCACGAATGCTACAGAGTTGTTTGCCAAAACTCAACAGACTGCCAATGAGGCATGGGAAGAAAATCTCGCTCTTACAGAAGAGGCGGAAAAGCGGTATGCAACCACAGAGAGCAAGCTCATTAACCTCAAAAACAAAGCAGCCCTGTTTGGGCAGCAGATCGGTGATGATCTGAATCCCACCATACAGGAATTGATAAGTGGAGCAGATGAGCTGCTGGATCGTTTTCTAGAACTGGATGAATCGCAGCGCATGCAGATCGTTCGGTTTGCAGCCATAGCCGCTGCAGCTGGACCGGTACTTCTGGCTTTTGGTAAAGTCACAAAGGGGCTCGGTAGCCTGTCAGCGGGTGTTGGCAAGTTTGCTGCTGCCGTTGGCAAGGCCGGGGGAGGCTGGAGCGGTTTTTTGAGCGTCCTAGGTAAGTCGCCTGCTGTATGGCTGGCGGTTGCAGCCGCAGTGGTTGCTGGCACAGTAGCTTTGGCTGATTATGTTTCCGGTGCCAAACAGGCGCGGGAAGCGATGGAGGGCATGCAGGAGACTGCGGAAAAGTGGAAGGACACAGCTGCGGAAACTTTCTATGGTCAGAGCGATGGGCTTTCCTTCTTTGGCATGAGCGAGGCGGATTTTATCCGTACTACGCAAAATGCTCAGGAGTGGATGGACGGGCTTCTGGAAGTTTGGACAGATGGCCAAAAGGAAACGAATGAGATCGTTTCCGAGTGGACGGAAGCTTTCAAAAAACTGACGGCCTCTACGAGAAATGAGCTGGCACAGATGCAAGAAACGGCTGAACAGGCAGGCTATTCAGGGGTATCTGAACAGTTGATGGCTGATATCGCTCTATCTTTGCTCGATCTACAAAAGAAAAACGGGTTGTACCATTCTTAAGGCGCTCACCATGCTGCGCATGGATAAAGCAAAGCAGCTGCTTAGCGATACCTCGTTGAAGCTTTACGAAGTGGGCGGGAAAGTGGGCTATGCTGACGGCAAATATTTCACCCGAGTGTTTACCAAAGAAGTGGGCATGAGCCCGCGCGAATACAGGGAGCGGCATTATGAAGGCGTTTAAGCGTGTGCGGCAGTTTATCCAGGACAGGGGACTGAAAACAAAGCTGTTGATGATCTTTTTCGTCTTTCTGCTGATCCCTTTGGTGTGCTATGCCATCTACGCTTCCGCCAGGATTGGCAGCGTGCTGGAAAGCCAGTCCATCGCCGCGGCGCAAAAGACCTTTCAGGAGTCCTATGCGGCCGTTGTGTCCCAGGTGGAAAAGGTTAACCACGTTATTGAACTTCTTACGCATGACCAGTTGATTTATCAGATGTCCTCCACCGATCCGCAGGATTATCCCTATATCCGGCAGCTGGAGGATGCGCGTTCCCTATGCGTAACCTTTGAGCATCTCAAAAGCCTGTCCGGCGTGAGCCGTATCAGCCTGTATGTGAAGAACGATTATTTGTACGCCAACGATCATCAGGATGTTTTTCCGCTGCTTAACCATACGGCGGATAGCTGGTATCAGCGGTTATTCAGCGAGCCGGCTGAAAAATGGTTTACCCCTAAAGACTACGCCGATCAGCCCGCGGAGGAGCGGGCGTGGTTTTCCTGCATGCGCATGCTATACGACCCGACGGCGAGCCTGCATCCCCTTTCGGTGCTGCGCGTGGATTTGGACGCCGCGCTGCTGGAGGAAGCCATATCCCAGGCCACCACAACGCCCAATGGCATGCTGCTGCTGCTTTCAAATGGAAGGGTCGCTTCCTTTTCCGGCCGGAATCCGGATAGAACCATCACGGAGGCCGCGGCGATGGCGCTGCGGGAAACGCCGCAAAACGAATGGCTGACCATCCAACTGGATGGGGGAGATTGCTTTGTGTACAGCGCAATGCTTCCCTCTTGCGGATGGACGCTAACGACGGTTTTGCCCCACTCGGATATTTTTCAGGCAAGCCGCGAGCTGCGAAACGAATTGCTGCTTGCAATGCTGCTTTTGGCCTTTGGCGCGTATGCCGCGTCCTACTTTGTTAGCAACGGTTTGCTCAGGCGCATTTCTCAGCTGGCGCATGCTATGAAGGAGGTAGAGAACGGCCGTGTGAACGTGCAGTTCCCCTCCAACAGCAAGGATGAAATTGGGCGGCTGATTCAGCACTTCAACAGGATGGTCGGCCGTTTGCAATCATTGATGGAAGAAAAGATCGCCTATGGATTGCAGATCAAAAATCTGGAGCTGAAAGCGCTGCAGGCGCAAATTAACCCCCACTTCCTGTACAATTCGCTGGATACGATCAACTGCTTGGCCATTCAAAAGGATGTGCCGGAAATAACGGAATTGGTAGCCGCTTTGGCGCGGTTTTATAAGCTTTCCCTCAGCCGCGGGCGCGAGCGCATACCCTTAAAGGATGAATTTACCCATGCGCAGATGTACTTGAAAATTCAAAACTTGCGCTTTGAAAACCGCATTCATGCGCAATGGGAGTTGCAGGAGGATATTCAGGATTGCCTGTTTCTTAAAATCGTGTTACAGCCCATTATCGAAAACGCCGTCATTCATGGTATCTTTGAAAAAGCAAGCGGAGAGGGAGCGCTGTTCATCAAAGCCTGGCAGGAGGACAACGACATCTTCATTTCTGTGCGCGACGATGGGGTGGGCATGGCGCGGGAGCAGCTGGAAATGAATTTTTCGTCGCAATACGACGAGATGGACAATCCGCCCGGCGGCTACGGCATTCGCAACATTGCCAGCAGGCTGCGGCTTGCTTATGGTTCCCAGTACGGCCTGAGCTGCAAGAGCGAGCAGGGCGTTGGAACTACCGTAACCATTCATATTCCCATGGAAGAGGAGGGCGGACGATGAAGCGATGCGGCTATGTGTCTAACACGCTGGCGGGAAGCGGGAATCAGCTTTGGTTTACGCCGGCGCCCGGCATTCACACGACGCGTATTTTTTACAGGCCGTTTGCGCACGGCAGGCTGGCGTACCGCTTCCTTTTTACCAACACGATCGATTCCACCTATGCGGATGGCGCAATCAGCCGTGCGAACATGCCCGGAGGCGAGTGGACGCTGCACGCCCTTCATGCTTTCGTGTGCGCGGACAGCCGCGCGCTTTTTCGGGGAGCGTTGCCGCCTAAGGCGGCGGCCGTGCGTTTTGAAGGCAGAAACGGCAGGACGGTATTTCCAGGAGATGCTTTCTTCTCCGATCCTGTTGAGCTTGAAACCTCTCCCGGAGAAGCGATTGGACTTCAGCTTTCGTTTTCCGGAACGCAAATCCCGTATCATGAGGAGTTGCTGGTTCCCGCATATGAATGGAAGCAGGGCGTCTATCAATCCACATGCCAAACGCCGCTGCCGGGCATGGTTGCCTGCGGCAGAACGGTGAAAAAGCGCATTGCCTTCTGGGGAGATTCCATCACGCAGGGCATTGGAACGGAGCGCGGCTCCTACGACCATTGGGCGGCCCAGGCCGCCAGTATGCTTGGAGGGGAATACGCCTTCTGGAATTTGGGAATTGGTTATGGGCGGGCGGCTGACGCCGCAAGCGGCGGGGCCTGGATGAAAAAGGCGAGGCACACGGATCTGCTTTGCGTTTGCTTTGGGGTAAACGATCTTTTGCAGGGCCGTAGCGAAGAGCAGATCAAAGGCGATTTGCGGCGGCTTGCGCAGCAAATGCGCCCATATTGCGAGGTGATCTTCTTCACCGTTCCGCCCTTCAACTGGCAGGGCGCGCAAATAGGCTGCTGGCGGAACATCAATCGCTATATTTTAACGGAACTGTCGCGGTATGTCGCCTGTGTTTTTGATGTAACGCCCGTTTTGGGAATGGGGGCGGAGCAAAGCCACATTGCCCGTTATGGCGCGCATCCCAACCGTGAAGGCTGCCGGAAGCTGGCGGAGGCGTTTGTTTCCTTTTTAGCAGAGCGCAGCGTTTTATAAATCCGGCCTGCTTCCGGCGAACGAGGCCCCGCGAGTAAAGCGCCTGCCTTTCAATCATACTAAGGCTTGAGGTGAAGGGTATGGCCAAACAAGGCATGAAGCGCATTGACCCGCGCGATCCTAAGCGCACGCAGCAAAACCACAAGCAAAACTTGCCCCGTAACGAGGAAGCCCCCGTTCCTGAAATACAGGGAAAGGCCAAGCAAAGCGGCAAAAAGCTGGGCGAATGAGCGAACCCCGCCGGTTTTTGGATTGAAGTCCCATGATGGCGAAACCGGCGGCATCGGCTGAAATACCGAAACAGGGGCAGGAGAGCCAAGGGGCGGCAGCGCATTGGACCGCCGCCCCTTGGCAGGAAGTTCTTTTCAAAGGACGGGCGTAATTTGAACCGCTCCTGTGGAAAATGCGGGCCCGTTATGGCCGTTCCCCCCTTGACGCTGCGCCGTTTCTATGGTAAAACGGCAGTGGAAAAACGCCGCCGCATTTGCGGCGTTGCTTGTTAAAGGGGGCTGCGGGCGGCATGGAGCTAAAAAATGCGGTTGTGAACTTTTTGGGCGATAGCATCACTTTTGGCGTGGGCGCGTCTTGCGAGCAAAACCGCTATACCGACGTGCTTGCGCGCGAGTATGGCCTGAAAAGGGCCAATAATTATGGCGTTTCCGGCTCGCGCATCGCGCGCCAGCGCATTGTGACGGAAGCGGAATATGACCGCGATTTTTGCCTGCGTATGGAGGAAATGGACGCGTCCGCCGACGCGGTGGTGGTGTTTGGCGGAACCAATGACTTTGGCCATGGCGAAGCGCCGCTTGGCGTATTTGAGGATCGCGAGCCCGATACCTTCTATGGCGCGTGCCATTACCTGATGCGCGGCCTGCTGGAACGCTATACCGGCAAGCCGGTGGTTATCGCCACGCCCCTGCACCGCATGGAGGAGGACGACCCTCACGGCAACCGCAAGCCGTTGAGCGTTGCGCCGTTAAAGACGTATCGCGCGATCCTGATGGAGGTGGCGGCATATTATGCCCTGCCGGTTTTGGACCTGTACGCGGTAAGCGGCATTCAGCCGCAAAACGATATCTGCCGCAGGCGGCTGTGCCCAGATGGGCTGCATCCCAGCGATGAGGGCCACGCGCTGATTGCGCGCCGCATGGGCGAGTTTTTGAAACAGTTGTAAAGTACAGTTTACAAGGGACTACACAGGGTAGGTATCTGACGGGAGGGGTGCCG
>ENA-UOJG01000315-UOJG01000315.1-human-gut-metagenome-genome-assembly--contig:-C47-NODE-315-length-72118-cov-18.882922_pt1 | contig 72118 bp, 69 predicted proteins | sample MGYA00242340_ERZ723887 | MGnify/ENA metagenome assembly ERZ723887 | reverse complement strand
TGAACCAACTTCATAAGTGACGCTGTTGTATTTGCGCATAACTCTTGACAGTACCGGCGGTCAGGAAGCATTGTTCGCGCAAATTGCGAATTCCGAGCATGCGAGCAAAGCGCAGGCCATGATTGACCTTCGCTTCGGCAAAAGAACGTTCAATCGTTTCCTTGCGCCGATTATAGATGCTTCTCCCCTGCGGGGTCTTAGTGAAGCTTGTAATCTCATCCAGCGCGTCCTGCCAGACATGTCTTTCCACCATCCTTCTCGTCATGCTCTTGCCAAAGCACTCTGTTCGTCTGGGGCATTGCGAACACGTCTTTGAATCACAGGCGTATTGACGGTAGCCTTCGCGCGTGGTGGTTTTCCAGTACAGGCGGTGATGCGGGCGTTCTGCCAGGCTTCCCAGACAGGCGACGCCGAAGCAATCCAGAAGCATCTCAACCTGATTTTGAGCAAAATGATCAGCGTCATGGATACGAAGGCGCGGGACGAGCAGAAGGAAAACTTCTACCACGGATTGCTGCTGGGGCTTCTGCGCAGCGATCCCTCCTGGCTGATTCTGTCCAACGCGGAATCAGGAGACGGCTTCAGCGATATTCTCATTGAGCCGGAGGATCCGGACGCGGGTATTGTGATTGAAGTAAAATACTCGCCGACGCTGGCGGGAATGGAACGCACATGTGAAGCGGCGCTGGATCAGATCAGGAGCAAGCGATATGATGAACGGCTGCGCAGCGAGGGTCGTGAGAGAATCACGGCATTCGGCATCACTTTTTGTAAAAAGCGCTGCAGAGTTGTTTCTGAGATGTTATATTGATTTACACAGCTATCTGTGACAGGAGGCATCCAGAGGGGTATGCGAAGGGTGTGTACTGCACACGCTCCTGCATATCCCACTTTTTTGAACCTTTGCCGCTCAACAGTGCAGCACCGATCGAAGAGCGTGTGCGAGATGCATCATGATTCAAACGCCCAATCGCAGTTTCTGCGGTCTCTTTTATTCGGAACAGCAAAGAAGCGTTCCTTGCGTTGCATGTTTATCAGAACGCCGTTGCTATGTGCATCCTGCAGCTGGGTGAACTGACCAAACAGCTCACACCGGAATTTACGGCTGCGCACAGACAGATCCCATGGAGCCTGATTGCAAAAAGCGTGATTTATACGTGTTTGTTTACAGTTTGGCGATTATTTGCAATTGTTCTGATTTACACCGGGTCATTATGCGTATTTGGCAATATAATTTTCAGTTTGTGTTGACAAAAGTCTCCTGACGGTCTATAATGTCTTTAACGCGCGAAATGAACATTTCGTGCATAAATGATACACTTTGCGGTCTTTCTCGTCTGAGAATGCCGTAAGGATAAAAAAGGAGGTTAGGTCAATGCGTAAGTTTCTGTCCCTCTTGCTGGCGGTTTTGATGATCGCATCGCTCTCCGGCATTGCGTTTGCCGAAGAGACGACCGCCGTCGGTACTCCGCGTACCGAGACCCTGATCGTGGAAACCCAGACCCCGACCGACGTTCCCGGCCAGTTCAACTCCTACATGCAGGGCACTCAGATGGGCTTCGGCATCCATCAGCTGATGAGCGCGATGATGTGGGAAATGGATACCGTGAAGGGCGAGCAGTTCGGCGAAGTCGCCGAAGGCATGCCCGAGTCCAACGAGGACTTCACCGAGCACATCGTGAAGATTCGCCAGGGCATCAAGTGGTCCGACGGCGAAGACCTCAATGCGGACGACGTGGTATTCACGTTCAACATGATCATGTCCAACAAGGGCATCTCCCAGTGCGACTACTACAACACCGTGTTCGCGTCCATTGAAAAGGTGGACGATTACACCGTGAAGTTCGTCACCAAGGAGAGCTTCCCGCGCCTGGCGCTGAAGTTCGGCGTAACGATCTGGGGCAACGACTGCCGCATCGTTCCCGAGCACATCTACTCCAAGGTTGAGGATGTGACCACCTTCAAGGACAGCGAACCGGTCGTCGCCGGCCCGTACACCGTAAAGGCGTATGACGAGCTGGGCAACTGGATTCTCTACGAGCGCCGCGAAGACTGGCAGAACTCCACCGTCGGCGTCGTGACCGGCAAGATGCCGCAGGCGAAGTACGTCTGGTTCCGCTATCTGGGCGACGACACGACCCGCCAGATGAGCATGATCAACAACGAAGCGGACATCCTCTGCGAAGTCACGCCCGAGATTCTGGACGTAATGACCTCTTACAACGACAAGATCGCGTGCTGGTACAACGAGTTCCCGTACGCGACGAGCGACGATCCCTGCTCGAAGGGCCTGTCGTTCATGATGGGCAAAGCGCCCTACGACAACGTTGATTTCCGCTGGGGCATCACCCTTGCGATGAATTTCGACGAGATCTCCATGAACGTGTTCGACGGCGTTGGCCGCGCGAGCTGCTTCCCGATCCTGACCGCCACCAGCGCGATGCAGGAGCTGTACTACAAGCCGCTGCTGCCCTGGCTCGAGAATGAATTCGTGCTCGACCTCGGCGACGGCACGACCGTGAAGCCCTTCGACTCCGGCTATGCTGCGCGCATGGCGCAGAAGCTGGGCATTAAAGGCACCGAAGACGAGCTGATCGACATGTTCGGTATCGGCTGCTGGAAGTATGATCCGGAAGCGGCGACGAAGCTGCTGATCAAGGCTGGTCTTGAGAAGAAGGACGACGGCTGGTACTACAACGGCAAGCCCTTCGTGATCAACATGACGTATCTTGCCGACACCGAAGCGCAGGCGGGCCGCGGCGTGATCGCTGCCTACGACCAGCTGACCAAGTTCGGCCTGAAGTGCAATCTGTCGAGCGAATCCTCCGCGACCTGGGACACCAACGCGGCGATCGGCAGCTACGACATCGCGGGCTACTGGCCGACCGGCGGCATTACCAGAGACCTGTATTCCCAGATCAACGGCTGGGATGCGGATCTGATCGTTCCGCTCGGCGAGCGCGGCTCCGGCCAGGGCTCCCGCTGGAACAATGCGGAAGCGACCGAGATCATCCACAAGCTGGCGAAGGTTTCCGCGACCAGCGACGAATCCTACGAGCTGGGCATGGAATTCGTGAAGATCGCGATTCAGGATATGCCGTTCATCGGCTTCCATTCCGGCGTCAAGTTCGTTCCGACCAATTCGACCTACTGGACCAACTACCCCTGCGCGGAGAATCCGTACAACGGTCCCTGGTGGTGGTGGAGCTGCTTTAAGTACATTACGACCGAGATCACCCCTGCGGCGTAATGCATCTGTAAAGCAGTGCGCGCGCTCATTGGGCGATCGCTCGATAAGCGCGCGGCCCTCCATTCAAGGCTGAACCGGCGGGCGCATGCCGCCGTAAAAAAGCGGCACGCGCCCTTCTTTTTCCAATTTATGGATTGCGCTCAAAAAAGCTCCGCAGGAAAAGGAGTGGTGTCATTTGAAGTTCTGGAAATACTTTGGGCTGCGTCTGCTGACCTGGGCGCTGACCATATTCATCGGCGTTACATTCATCTTTTTCATTCCGCGCATGTTCCCGTCCGATCCGGTGGAAACCATGATCGGCCAGATCCAGTCGCGCTCCGGCCAAATGGATCCGCAGCAGATGGAATCGCTCCGGCGCTCGCTGCGCGTTCAGTTTGGTCTGGAAGGCTCGCTCGGCGAGCAGTATGTTTCCTTTCTGTGGAAGGGACTTCTCCATTTCGATTTCGGACCGTCGCTGATGAGCTATCCGACGCCTGCGGGCGAAATCATATCTACCTATCTGCCCTACACGCTGATGCTTTCGGTGTTTTCAACGATTCTCGCGTGGTGCGTGGGCAATTTCATCGGTCTCCTCGCGGGCTTCCGCAAGGATAAGCGCTCCTCCAAGATCATGGAGGGCATCGCCATTTGCATTTATCCGATTCCGTATTTCATCATCGCGCTGGTGCTCCAGATCGTGTTCGCGTTCCTGCTCGGGTGGTTCCCGCTGCAAACGACCATCACGATGATGGGCACGACGGCCGATTACATCGCGTCCCTGCTGAAGGCGAGCGTGCTGCCGGCGATTTCGCTGCTGCTGGTCGGCACGGGCTGGTGGATCATCTCGATGAAATCCATGTCCAGCACGACGGCGGCGGAGGATTTCGTGCTCTATGCGCGCTATCGCGGCCTGTCCGAGGGTAACATCGGCAGGAGCTACGTATTCCGCAATTCGATTCTCACGCAGGTCACGGCGCTGGCGATGAGCCTGGGGGGCGTGTTCAACGGCTCGATCATGACGGAAATCATCTTCAGCTATCCCGGCGTGGGCACGCTGATTCAGAAGGCGATTCTGCAATCGGACTACAATATGATTCTCGGCTGCATCACGATTTCGATCGTGGCCATCTCCACCGCGACGCTGATCGCCGATCTGATCTATCCGCTGATCGATCCGCGCATCCGCTACAGCTAAGGGGGAAACGCATATGAGAAAATTCTGGAAGAATGTAAACGCCCGCTTCAAGATCGGGCTGATCATTACGCTGATTTTCCTGGTGATCGGATTTGTGGTCTATTATTTCCCGCATGTCAATCCCTTCACCTATAATTCGTATCCGAAAAAGCTCCAGCCGTCGTGGGAGCACTGGCTGGGCACCACCAGCCGCGGCCAGGACGTCGCGTGGCTATTGGTAGAAGCGATTCACAATTCGCTGTCGATCGGCCTGATCGTCGCCACGATCGGCACGGTCGTGGGCGTGCTTGTCGGGCTGATCGCCGGCTTCTCCGGCGGCATTGTCGATCGCGTGCTCACGGTGATTACCGATACGTTCGTGGTCATTCCGTCGCTTCCGATTCTGGTTCTGATGACGGCGCTGATGAAGGGCACGTCGACGGTCATGCTGATGGCGCTGGTGTTGGCGATGTTCGCATGGGCATGGCCGAGCCGCCAGATCCGCTCGATGGCGCTTTCGATGAAAGAGCGCGAATTCATTCAGACCGCGTGGTTCTCCGGTGAGGGCACGCTGCAGGTGGTCGTGACCGAGATTCTGCCGTACGCGCTCACGTGGTCGCTTTCGAACTTCATGAACGCCACGCTTTCGGCGATTGCGTCCGAATCCAGCCTCGCGGTGCTCGGCCTTTCGCCCGCGAATCTGATTTCTCTCGGCAATATGATTCAGTGGGCGCGCGACTACAACGCGATCTTCGCCCGCCAGTGGTTCTGGATCGGCTCGCCGATCGTGGCCACGGTTATCCTGTTCATCGGGCTGTTTATGCTGATCACCGGCTACAACGATTATCTTTCGAAGAAGAGAGGGCGGTAAGAGTGCTGAAAATCGATCGTCTCTCAACCTCCTACAAGACCATTCACGGCGACGTGCGCGTGGTCAACAATCTCGATTTCACGATCAACGACAACGAGATCTTCGGCATCGCCGGCGAATCCGGCTGCGGCAAATCCACGCTTCTGAAGGCGCTGTACGACATCATCGATTTCCCGATGCAGGTCGATTCCGGGCGCGTGATTCTAAGCGGCGAAAAGGAAGGAAATCCCTTCCATTTTGAAACCGGCGAGATTCGCAAAACCTGGTGGAACAACATTTCCTATGTGCCGCAGGCGGCGCAGAGCGTAATGAATCCGATCACGCATCTGCGGAATCAGTTTCTCGATTCCATTCCGGAATCGCAGCGCAAAAACGAAACGAAGAAGCAGACGCTCGAGCGCTGCGCGGCGTATTTAAAGGAGCTCGATCTCTCGCCCGACCTTCTGGGCGCGTATCCGTTCCAGCTTTCCGGTGGAATGCGGCAGCGCGTGATCATTGCGCTGGCGACGTTCATGTCGCCGAATGTGGTTCTGGCGGACGAGCCGACGACGGCCCTGGATGTGGTTGTTCAGCGCGGCATTCTGATGATGCTGATGCGGCTCCAGCGGCAGCTGAAGAACACGCTGGTGCTGGTCAGCCACGATATGGGCGTTCACTATCAGATCACGAACCGGATGGGCATCATGTATTCGGGCAGCTTCGTCGAGCTCGGCAAGACCGAGGACATCTTCAGCGACCCGATTCACCCGTACACGGAAATGCTGATCGGCGCGCTGCCGCGCGTGGGCGACAAGAGCCAGAAGGCGGGCATACCGGGCCGTCCGCCGGCGCTGACGAATCCGCCGCCGGGATGCCGGTTTGCGCCGCGCTGCCCGAAGGCGAAGGAAATCTGCCACAGGGAATGCCCCGAATTTGTCGAGGTGCGTCCGGGGCGGTTCGCGGCGTGCCACATGCTGGGCAAGGAGGGGATCTGAATGGCGGAGAATCTGCTCGAGATTCGCAATGTAAGCAAAATTTTCCGCATTGGCGGGATGCTGTCGCGCAAGAAGCTGACCGCGATCGATGATGTTTCGCTCACGATCACAAACGAGCGGCCGGTGATTCTGTCGATCGTCGGCGAATCCGGCTGCGGCAAATCCACGCTCTGCAAGATGATTCTGCGCGTACACAAACCGGACATGGGTGAGATTTACCTGAACGGCAAGCGCTATTCGGACAAGCGCGCGTATGATCCGCTGCAATTCCGTCTGGACGTTCAGCCGATCTTCCAGAACCCGTACGAATCGTTCTCGGCGCGCAAGACGGTGGACACGTATTTATTCAACACGGCTTTGCGTCTGGGCATTTGCAAGACGCGCAAGGAAGCGGAAGAACGGATCGACGAGGTATTAAAGAGCGTCGGCCTGTCTCTTTCCGTCGTAAAGGGCAAATACCCCACGCAGTTTTCCGGCGGCGAGCTGCAGCGCGTATCGATTGCGCGCGCGCTGATCACGCGGCCGAAGCTGATTGTGGCGGACGAGCCGGTAGCGGCGATCGACGCGTCGATGAAGATGAACATTGTCAATCTCTTCAAGGAGTTAAAAGACAAATACAATGTATCCTTCATTTACATCACGCACGATCTATCGACAGCGTACTACGTATCGGACTACATTGCGACGCTCTATCGCGGCTGTTTGATTGAATACGGCCCGGCGAAGGAGATCATGGACGATCCGGCGCACCCGTACACGGAGCTTCTGATGAATGCGATTCCGCGTGTTGGCGACAAGTGGGACGAGAGCATGGTGATGCCCGATCTGGAAGAAAAGGAATACTCTCTAACCTGCTGCAAATTCGCCGCCCGCTGTCCCTACGCGACTGATCGCTGCCGCCAATCCCGTCCGTCCGAGACCCAACTCCCCCACGCCCGCAAAGTTCTCTGTTTTAAGGCTGAGCCTTAACGCAGTTGCTGCCGCGCTTAGTCGGGACGATTTTGAGTCGGATAGCGACTCAAAATCTGGATGGTGCGCGATGTTTGCCTTATTCCTAATTTGACGCGAATCGAGTCGGAGGGCATAGTCGATTTTGAACTTGTCTGGGCAACAGCCATTGAAGATATTCCCGGATTTGCGGCGTTCGGCAGCAATTATCTGAATCAATAGCAAGTTTGCTATGGTATCTGGCTCGATCACTCCTCGTCAATGTAGCGTTGACGAGGTTCTTTCTTTTGATATCGTCCTTGCTTTCTATCATATTTTCACCTCTCAGTCTTATTACATGCAACTATCCGGTGAAAATCAGGCATTTTCAAAAAGACAGCGCCCTGTTCATTCTGTGTGCTTTCTCATGCGAACATGCCGCTTTATCATCGCCATCGAGAATCTCATCCAGCGTTCTGGGCGTATAGTCCATCCGCGGCATGGTATATCCGCATGGGACTGTCGCTCTGGTAATGGCAGGTCGGCGTATGCCCGAAAATCACGGTTTTTCCTTCCGGGAGCGCGGTCGTTTCATCCAGCCGCATCCAGACGGAATCTCTCACGGGATCATCGTATCTGTGCCGGTATCCCAGCGGCCCGCCGTGAACGAGCAGATAATCCGTATCGCCGCAGCGGATTTCAAGATTGACAGACAATGTCCGGATGATGTCGAGCCTTTCCTGCCGATACGCTTTGGAGCAGTGCAGCAGACGCGCATGCGTAATATTGCCGCCGTTGCGGTACCAGCGCTGGATGTATTTGTTTTCAGGCGATGCTTTCGTCAGCGCGTCCAGCATCATGTATTCATGATTGCCCAGTAGCACGGTGGCGTTGGACATAAGGTACAGTTCCTTCAGGATTTTCAGCCCGAAGGGATTGCGGTCAATGCAGTCGCCCAGCACATACAGATGATCGTCCCTCTGCAGGTTGATCTGCCGCATGATGCTTCTGTATCGGCTGTAGTGCCCGTGAATATCGGACAGAACATAGAGCATGTGCAGCTCTCCCTTCAGTCAAACGTAAAACAGATGCACAGGTCCTGTGGCTGCAGATCGTGCTTCTCTGCAATGCGCTTCAGTTCCGTGATTCCGTTCTGAATGTACTCCTGCAGATACAGCTCGTCTTCGTCAGCGACCCGTATGCCGACCGCGGAAGTATCTCTGTCGGCAGCGTCCCCGTCCAGATACATTTCCTCCGGAAGCACGCCGCCCAGCGCCTGAAACCGCTCCAGAAAACCTGCGCTGACCCACATGACATTGTGCCTGCGGGCGGCTGCCTCCAGCTGTTCAAGCGTGATCGTTGCAAAGCCGTACATTTCACACTTCCCGGTCGTATCCCAGAGAGAATATTTTTCTTCATGCAGCGTTCCGTCCGCGTCTCTCCATTGGTAGATTTGCGGACGGAGCTGCCTGTCCTTCAGCTCTTCAGGACAGCCGGGATCGCCCGCGTCGCTCAGGAAATCGAAGAACGAACTGAACCGCGAGTCATACGCTTCAAAACCGGGGTCAAAGAATTCCCAGCCGTTATTCGTCTTTCGTTCCAGTACTATATGAATGTCCTTGCCCATCGCTGTTTTCCTCTTCTGATTCCATGTCCGCATCGCACAGCGCGCGTATGCGCTCCTTCATTTCCTTCAGCTGCCGCTCCATTCGCTCGTAATACTCAATGCTCATGAGCACGCAGTCGTGCGTTCCGTCGTTGGAGCGAATCCACACGGGGTTGCCGTATACGCGCAGGAAGTTTTCGTCTTCGATATGCGCGATCAGCTCGGCCTGCGTGATCTCGGACATCCCCTGCGTTCTGTTCATGGGAGAAGGCTCCTCCTTTTTGCATTTCTCATACCATTCCATAAATGCTTTCGGCTCCCGGATGCACCAGCGCAGGAACTGATCCACCAGCTCGTCCAGCGTCACGCGATGCTCGGAGCAGAAGCGATAGAGCTCCGCCGCCTGTTCGAGGGCATCTCAATGCAGGTTGTCTCGTATGCCATCACCACACCTCGTCTCCCTGCGGCTCACCCCAGTCGAATTCCGGAGAGAGTTCGCCCACATCGCCCCATGCCGTGGCCTTTCTTCCCGTTTCCAGATGATATACATCATAATACAGCGCAGTCATGTTGCCGGACAGTCGCTGATCCACATGCATATGCCCGAAGTAATAATGCCTGTGCGCCACCTTCTGCCGCACCTCCTCCAGAAACAGATTGAGCTTCATTTCCTGCGGAAAGCAGTTCCTGATTACGCCGGTTTCCGTGAACAGCTGCATGGCCTGTTCCGGCGCGGTGTGACTGATGATTACATCGACTTTGCCGCCATGTCGCTTCAGGTTTTCCCACGCCTCGGCGTATTCCGCGTCGCCAAGCATCTCCTCCGGCCACCACGTTCTGCCGGGAATGCGGTACATTACATCGATGGAATAGCCGCCGCCCATAGTGAACACGGTCAGTCCGTTCAGATCATAGACCTGCCCGCGCATCAGGTGCAGCACGTTCGGACGGATGCGGTGAATTCTGCCGCCGTTCCACATTTCCTCAGGATAGGCAAATATCTCGGGGAAGCACTCGTGATTGCCGTCCAGAAACAGAATGATGTACGGCAGCGCCGCCAGCGCGTCCAGCTTCGCTTCGTCGCGCCTTCCCATGCCGAAAATGCAGCCAAAGTCCCCGGCAACGATGAGCGTATCCTTCTTGGACAGGAAATACTTTCGTTTCAGCTCTTCAAAGCGGGAAACCTCGCCGTGGGTATCGCCCGTGACATAGATCAATTTCTTTCGCCTCCCTCCGGCCGTTGCAGCCCAAAATCTCTCCGTTTGATTTTGCACTGGGGCGTCCCGTCCTTCCAGAAAACGATGCCCTCCATAATATGCGTTTGGAAGGCCGCACAAATAAAACAAGAGCCAAATGATGCATTGGAATGTTGTTAGCAATAATAAAATTAAATTTAGTGATGACTATTCTTGAGTAACCGAAAACCTTGATTTTTGTGCGAATAAACCATATGATTTGAACTGTCGTTAGCGACGATGTGTTACCTGGTATGGGCGGCCGGCCACTGCCCTCAATGCAGGTGAAAGGGGGAAAAAGATGCGAGTGAACGGACTAACACTTATCTACAAGGATGGGATCAACACGGTGCTATCCAACAATAGCGCCAGTTACCCGGTTGGCGACCTGCTTTACCGGATCTTCCAGGGCGAGACTCTTTATAATATCAGCCGTATTGTCCGCAACTGCGTCAGCGTGTACCCGATGCGGGACATCCTCTTGTCGCAGGACGAGATTGAGCAGGCGGAGGACTACATCTTACAATCGCTTATGTATGATGAATTCTATCTGGCCCGGCGTCTTTCCCAGGGGAGCTTCATTCGCTGCATTGAGGAGTATCGAAGCCTTGACAGCGCGTCCCAAAGCAGGCTCATCCAAGAAGAAAAACAACGGGCTGAGATGGGCGGTCAATTTTTCAAAGATATCGGCTTCAACACAATCGGCGAGTTCCTCCAGCTCTGCTTCAACAATTACTACGTTGACCTGATAAACGGTACCAGCCTTTTCACGGCAACATCCGCTGTGTGGTCCGGAACGGCAACAGAAGAAGAGAGAGCGTTATATGACGAACTTTGCGAGGCTTTGCAGGACCCGCATTGGGCTTCGCCAAAGCTGGATGGGCTTGCTTCGGCAGGCTCTTTTTTGCTTACGGCTGCTTCTCTCTCAATTGTGCGGTGCTGCCCTAAATACCCGGTTTTATCAGAAATTTGGCCAGTCCCTCAGTCTGTTTGTGACAGACGGAACGCTGACAGTGACAAATGCAGGCCTGTCAAAAACCATCACAGCGGCAGCGGCGAATTACAAAAGTATTAAGTCAACGGCGGAAGAGAGGAAATCAAGGTCATAGGCACAGTTTTTTCCTTTATCATACTGATCATCTTTGTGCTTTTACTCTATATTTCCTCTTGAAAGTCTTTCTTGTCAACAAATGCGCAATATTTGCAACAGATGCTTAATTCGACGAAGTGGCCGTGCAAAAACCATAAATAGTGATCGACATTTCCCCAAAAGTATGATAAACTGATATCAAATACGTAAAAACAAGGGAGGTAAGAACTATGAAACCGTATTCTATGATCAGCAATGCAAAGACCTTTGCTTTTTCTGCAGAAAATCCCACAGGAACCAGAGCAGGCGGTTCCAGAGGAGGGGACTGCACCAAGCTCAGTCCGACCGTGACGATTCGCGCAGGGGAGACGGTGACGCTGGTGGACACCGACGGCCCAGGAATGATCCAGAGCATCTGGTTTACCGGCTACGTTGGACACAGCTTCGTGATCCGCATGTACTGGGACAACTGTGAATACCCTTCCGTGGAAGCTCCCATTTCCGCATTTTTCGGAACCGCATACGATGAGAATTTTGTGGACAGGGATGGAAAATATGCGGTGCTCAATTCCGCGCAGATCCTGGTGGCTCCCGGACGGGGACTGAACTGCTACTGGGAGATGCCTTTCAAAAAGCACTGCCGGATCACCATGGAAAACCGCGGTGAAAAGGATCAGAACCTGTACTATATCATCACCGGCTGCCACTGTGAGGTGCCTGACGAGATCGGGTATTTCCATGCTTCCTACCGTCAGGAGCATCCCGTTCAGAAGGGACGTTCCTACACCATCATCGACGGCATTCAGGGAAAAGGCCAGTTCGTGGGCGTAACCCTGGCCACCGGAATGAACGGAAACAACACCTGTTGGGTGGAGGGCGAAGCCAGAATGTACATAGACGATGACAAATATCCTTCCATTCACTATACAGGCACAGAGGATTATTTCTGTGGCTCCTACGGCTTTGGAAATGATGTTCAGATCAAATCCTATCAGACTTACAGCGGCATCTACAGCGGAATGTACGCCATCTACGGTGATAACCGTGAATTTTACAACGGTCAGCAGAGATTTCTGCTGTACCGCTTCCATATCGCTGACCCGATCCACTTTGAGACCGGATTCCGCATGACGCTGGACAATCTGGGATGGACCGGGCCGCGATACGATGACTATACTTCCTGCGCATACTGGTATCAGACGCTGCCGTCCGCACCGCTGAAACCGCTGCCGTCTGACAAAGAGATGATCATGAAGTGACCGCCGCAGGCGAATGGGTAAAAAGCATTACAAAAAAGTCGGGGTGTCAAGGAAAAGTGGACTGTTCCCCAAGGAACAGACAGAAAAAGAAAAAGCCCTGTTGAAGAACAAAACCATTTTAAGCGGTCTTGCCCCGAATTTCAAGCGGGGTAAGGCCATTTTTGAGCGAAATACGCTCAAAATTGTAGAAATGGATGTACTCGGCAACGAGCTGTTCCACCTCGGCGCGCGAGGAGAAGCGGGCGCGGTACAGACATTCCGTTTTCAATGTACCGAAGAAGTTTTCCATCGCCGCGTTATCGTAGGGACATCCGGGGCTGGACATCGACGGTGAAACGTGGTATGATTGCGTCAGGTCGAAGTATGCTTTGGAGGTGTATTGAGACCCCTGGTCACTGTGGAGGGCGAGTCCATCAGTGACCTTTTCCTGTTGTAAGGCTTCACGGATGGTGTCGGTGACCAGTGAGGACGACATTTCGGAGCCGATCTTCCAGTTCAGCACGACCTTCCCACACAGATCGAGCACAGCGCACATATACAGTATACTGCCCGGAATTGGGATGTACGTAATATCCGTAACCCAGAACTGATTGGGCCGCGTCTGATCGAAGCGGCGATTCAGCAGGTTGGGGTATTTATGGACGGCCTGCTGGCAGCGGGTATAAGGCCGGCGCCGGCGAACGACGGACAATAGATACGAACGCCGCGAAGGTATTCCAGAATAGGCTTCTCGTTGCCCTGGTAGACGATGTTGAACATACGGGTTTTATTCTCATCCAGCCATTTGCGGATTTGGGATAGATAGGATTTCCCGCGCTGGACGTAGGTAGTCTTCGTTTCACCTGCCGCGCTCATGGCCTCCATTTCCTTCGCGCCGCCATAGAGGCGGATTAGCTGCGCGAGCTTGGCGTCCATTTTCATGATGAAATAGACCTCGTCCTTCTGGCTGGGCGAAGCAGGGCGTTCATTGCCGAAGGGAGGTAGGATGTAGACATAGAAATCCTCTTCCGGCTGCGCGGTTGGACGGTCAGCGCTATTGCCAAGGAATAGATAGCCACGGCGGAAAATATTCTTCTCGTACCATGTGAGGTTATATTGATAGATGTGATAGCCTGTCACATGCTGCGGCGTGTTCCATTCGAGGGCAGAAATGAGCAGGTCGAAAAAATAGCGATTGAGGGCATCGTCGCCGAGAAAATCTGCTTTTTCCTGAATTTTCTTGTCGTAGTCGATGTCCTTCTTCAGGTCGAGGAAATTCTGGCCGTTATCGCTATTGTATTCGATAAACTGCCCGGATACGGTATTGAGGATGTCGCGCGATACCGTAATGATGGTGGAAAGCAGGAAATCCTCCTCCATGACGGGCATGGGAATATAAAGGCATAGATCGTCCTTCAGGCTCTGCGCGGTAAGGCCCAATTTTGCGTCCAATGTGCCGGTGGTCAGGCGATGCACGCTTAGGGCATAGATGATCTGCAGGGCAATGGGCCGATACGCCGCCTTCGGAAAATTGCGCGCAATGATGTCCTCCAATACGGTGGACTTGGAAAGAACCTCATGCACGGCTGGGTCTGTACGCAGGCTCGGATTCTCCTTGATACGCTTCCAATAGGTATCATACGATACGATGCCCGGCTTCATGGGATCGAGGTCGTTATCAATGATTGCGCCGATGGTTTCGGAGATGATTTTCAGCACCTCGCGCTTTTCCACGGTTACGATATGCTGGAATGTGTCGATATACGCCGGATGGATCGGGAACATGTCCACGTAATCCTCCAGGCGATCGGCCATATTCTGATACAGCGGGCAGAATTTCTGCAGGTGATTGCGGATCAGTGCCTTCTGCTCCGGCGATTTGCGCAGGACGCGGCGCTGGGCAACGAAAGCAATATCTTCAGAGCGAATCAGAACCTGCTCGAAGCGATCTTTCATTTTCAGCAGTGAGCTGGAAACCTGCTGGAAGGCCGAATTGTCGAATAGTGCCTCCTGAACGCCGCTGATGAAGCGGAAGCGGGAGGATTTGATGATTTCGCCCAATTCGCGCATGAAATTCAGGTCTGCCATGAGCTCGTTATCCTTGCGGGTGCGCAAATAGTCGAGTAGCTCATCGACAACAACCAGATAGCCGCGCTCATCGCCATACTTCTCGGCGAATGCGGCCATCATATCAAGCAGCAAGTTCTTATTATTGGTGATCGTCTTAACGTCCGGGAATTTATAGGAAATGCCTCGGCGGGCCAGGTCTTGCTCTAAGTTGGATGTAATGATACCGCGCAGGGACATGGCTGTTGAGCCGATTTCAATACGCAATACTTCAAAGCGTCCTGCAATACAGGCCGCATTTTCACGAAATTTTCACCCGCTCGAAGCTCCACGTCCGCCCGTTTTCCAGCGCAACAATGGGCCGCGCTTCAACCGCTTTCCAGAAAACGTTCGCATTCAGCAGCGCTTCCCCCGTAAGCAGATGACTCAGCTCGTCCATTTTGAGATTCTTCAGGCAGGGCTGCCCGTTTTCCCACGCAAAGCACAGCGCGCTGGGCAGATGGTCGCAGCTCTCCTTAATGGAAACCGGTGAAAGCCGCCGCCCGCGCCCATGAAGCAGAACGCCCGCCGCAAAAAGACTGAACGCCGTCAAAAGCAGCGCCGCCGCCATCCATGGCGCAGGAGAAAGCGCATCGCAGACCGGCAGACGGGAAAGCAGCGCCGCCAGCGACGCAAAATCCAGCAGCACCGCCAGCAGACAAACCGCAAACGCCCGCCGGCGGCAGCGCGCCGCGCTCATACAGCCGAACAGACCCGCGACCGCGCCGATCAGCAGCAGCGTACAGAGCAGTCCCGCGCAACGCATACTCACGCGCGTTCACCTCCCGTTCAAAGGAGAGCGTCACGCATTGTTCGCCGTCCGAATCGTCAATCGTCAGCCTGCCTTCGCTTGGCATACCGGTTCATATCCGGCCGTCCCGCCGCGTCCTCCATCATCAGCCGGATGGAAAAGCGTTCTTCGCATTCTACCCGCACCATCAGCGCGCTGAGCGAGGGCAGCGCGGCTTCCAAGCAGTCCTCAAAGAAATCGTACGCCGTCTGCACCTCGCGCCCGCCGACGCAGCCGCTCCCATCCTGATGAAGCGCGCAGGAGACGCCGTATTGCGTCAGATACGTCAGCGATTCCCGAACGCAGTGCGTCAGTTCCTCCACCGGTACCGCCGCGTCTCTTTCGCAGATCAACGCCAGATTGACCCGACGCTTGACGTATGCGCCCAAAATGCAGACGCGCTTCAGCTTCTGCCCGTTTCCATCCTCCAGCAGCCGCTGAATCTGAAGCAGCTGCGGCTGTACAAGGCGTATCATCGCGTCCATCAACCGGTTCTTTTCCTCAATCTGCGCACGCTGCCGCTTCAGCTCATTCTCCGCCCGAATCAGCTCGTTTTCCTCCGACAGCTGCGCGTTGATTTCCGCAAGCTGCTCCCGCATGCGGTTAATTCTCGAAACATCCTCCACCCAGTACACGCGCCCGTCCTGAACCGGCGCGCTCCGCAGCCGCGCGTTCGCATCCAGCATAACCGCGTCCCGCGCCGCCGCCCGAAGCTGCTCTCCGGTAAGCCGCGGCGCGCCCTTGGCGCGATAGACCGTCCTTCCCTCTCCGTCTACAATCTGCGCGGCCACCGTCGATTCTAAAAAGAAATCGCGGTAATACCCGTTGCTGGACAGCAAACCCACCTGAAGACTGCTTTCCCAGAACGCCGCAAACGTCAGGCAAAAGCACTCCGGCATCTTGTGAAATGTGTAGATATTGGCAAAGCTCAACACACAGAGCACGAACCCGCCCAGAAACACGCAGACCGGAATCCACGCATATTTCCGGCTTTCTGAAACGCGGCACTTGCGGAAAACCACCATCCCGGTTGCCAGCAGCAGCCCGACAATCCAGACCATAGCCAGATAATACAGCCGCCCATGCGTGTAATCCGCTTCCAGCGTCGCCGCGCCCGGAGCCATTCGAAACGCCGCCTAATGCCAGTCATTCGTCAGAATCCCGCCAATCAGCAGCGCCGCCGGCACAAACAGCCAGTACCACCGGCGCAAAAACGGCTCGTCCTCCCGCCGCCCGATCTGTAAGGCCGCATATAAACTGAACAGCGGCGTAAGAACCTGCGGCACATAATACAGATACCACAAATACCGCGTAACATCGTCGTCCACAAAAAATCGATATTTCACCGCGCGCAGAAACAGCCATACCACCGTCATCCCGCACCCAAACAGCAGCCACCGCCGCTCGCCCCGATGCAGAATCCGCCGCGCTATGGAAAATCCCCACGCCATACCCAAACCAATATAAGTCAGATTGGTCAGCAAAAACCATCCCGCCGACCATAGCGTCCCCGCCGCCCGCTCCATCTGCCGAAACACCCCGGCCAAAATAAACAGCCCGAGCGCCAGATACAGTTTTCTTCCGACCTTCTCCCTCTCGCCGTCATTGGCTACCTCGCATAGCACAACCACTGACCACGCGACAACCCCGCCATATTCTTTCCGCGTGATGCGATCTGTCAATCATTCCAACGCAGGATTACAATCGTGCAATACTTTTCGTGTCCGCACGAACTACAATCACAACAAATCGTTTTTCAATCGTCATCCTTCATCGCGTCGCGCATGTCGTGGAACTGGGCTTCTAATTTATGGGCGGTGATGGTCTGACACACGAACACGGAGATGAATTCGGCAAGGAGGGCAATCATGCCGGCCATGGACGCGGCGGCGCTGGAGGCGGAGAAGCGCAGGAGCGCCATACAAGTCAGCGCGGCGGCGATCATCAGGATGGGCATGGTCTTGGTGAGCAGGCGGCCGAAGCACTTCTGCGCGAACTGCCAATGCGCCTCATCCTTTTTGGAAACGAAGTTACGGTAGGAGAAGAAGCCCTTTCCCAGCTTCGGCGGGCGTCTGAGCAGGGCAAGACCCACTACGAGGTACAACACCGGCAGAATCTCCATCATCAGAAGCAGACCCCAGAGCATATTGTTTGTCATTTTTCTCTCGTCCTTTTCTTATTTGTATGTCTGCATCATAGCATACGCGCCCGAAAATTGCAAGCGGCTTGTCGTTTGCACGGCGATATTCAGTAAATTTCCGGCAGGATTAAACTTTCTCTTGCAATGAATTGGAAAATCGATTATAATAATGCTGACATAGCTTTGCAACAGACAAAATTCGGGCTTTTGCCCCTGAAATACCGGAACGGAGGAATGCGGATGGCACGCAAAATACTGATCGTAGACGACGAACCGTTGATCGTGAAGGGACTCAAATATTCCCTTGAACAGGATAATTATGAAACGGATTCCGCAATGGACGGCGAGGAAGCGCTGAACAAATTTTTCGCCGGGCGCTATGATCTTGTGCTTCTGGACGTCATGCTGCCCAAGGTAGACGGCATTGAGGTGTGCCAGCGCATCCGCGAAAAATCCACGGTGCCGATCATCATGCTCACCGCCAAGGGCGAGGACATGGACAAGATTCTGGGTCTCGAATACGGCGCGGACGATTATATGACCAAGCCGTTCAACATCCTCGAGGTCAAGAGCCGCATCAAGGCCATCTTCCGCCGCACCGCGATGATGCAGAAGGAAAGCACCCAGTCGATTCTGACGGTGCGCGACATGCGCATCAACCTGAACAACCGCTCGGTGACCATCGGCCAGAAGGAGATCAACCTCACGGCGAAGGAATTCGATCTGCTTCAGCTGTTCGTCAGCAACCGCGGCAAGGTTTTCAGCCGCGAAAACCTTCTGGAAACCATCTGGAAGTACGACTATCTGGGCGACCTGCGCACGGTGGACGTGCACATCCGCCGCCTGCGCGAAAAGATCGAAAAGAATCCAGCTCAGCCGGAATTCATTTTCACCAAATGGGGTGTCGGCTATTATTTCACTGACAAGGATTAAAAAAGCCGCCTACTCGCTGCAATGGAGATTCATCATCGCCTATCTGCTGATCATCATCGTCGCCTTCGGCGTTGTCGCCGCGTCGGTGATTCAGCTGGTAGGCGAATATCTGTTTACCCAGCGCAAGCGCGAAGAGGTGCGCGCCGCCACGGAAACCGCCACGCAGGTCGTATCCCCTCTGCGGAATTATGACATCGACCGGATGAACCAGATCGTGTGCGACGCCGGCAGCGCGCTGGACGCACGCGTTCTTCTGCTGGACGAAAACGGAACCGTGCTGGCCGATTCGGAGGACGCGCTGAACGGGCGCAGGCTGTCGCTGAAGCAGGTGGCCAACGTGCTGGCCGGCGCGAGCAGCGATTACGCCTATTACCGCTCGGAAGCGCTGAACGCATGCCTGCACAGCGACCGCGATTACGGCGCGGTGACCGGCATCTGCGTCACCCGCGTGATCAGCGGCGGCTCGCTCAGCGGCATGGTGGTGTATGTCTCCGGCGCGCAGGATATTTACGACGATCTGGTCGGCGTCATGCGCCGCGTCGGCATTACGCTGCTGGCTGTGTTCATCGTCGTGGGCGTTTTAAGCGTGCTCATCGGGCGAATGTTCACCCATCCCGTGCGCGACCTGTCCGAGGGCATTCAGCGAATGACGAAGAGCGACTTCAAGGCGCGCGTGCGCGTGCGCGGCAAAAACGAGTTTTCGGAGCTGGCCGGCGCGTTCAACACCATGTGTCAGCGCATGGAAACGCTGGATCGCTCGCGCAACCAGTTCGTGTCCAACGCTTCCCATGAATTGAAAACGCCGCTGAGCACGATGAAAATCCTCCTTCAGACGCTTCTGTATCAGGAGGTCTACGATCCCGCCATCTCCCGCGAGTTCCTGACGGATATCGACAAGGAAATCGACCGCCTGAGCGCGGTCATCAGCGATTTGCTCACGCTCGTGAGCGTGGACAGCGGCGAGCTCAAGCTCAAAACCGCCCCGCTTTCGCTGCGCGATCTGATCAACGACAACGTGCGCCGTCTGGCGCCGCTGGCGCGCGAGCGTGGCATCGAGCTGCAATTCACCGGCCGCGAGAACGTCGAAATCGTCGGCGACCACATGAAGCTGACGCAGGTGTTCTACAATCTCATCGACAACGCCATCAAGTATACGCCGCGCGGCGGCCGGGTGCACGTCGAGCTCTCAAAGCAGGGCAAGACCGCCGTGGTGCGCGTCGCGGACAACGGCATCGGCATCCCGGAGGAAGACCGGCTGCACATCTTCGACCGCTTCTACCGCGTGGACAAAGCGCGCTCGCGCGAAACGGGCGGCACCGGTCTGGGTCTGTCCATCGTAAAGCAGATCGTGCTTTTGCACGACGGCAACATCAGCGTTTCCTCAAGGGAAAACGAGGGCAGCACGTTCACGGTGGAGCTGCCGCTGCTTCAGAAAACCACGGGAGGGAAAGCGCATGAGTAAATCCTCCGCGCGCATGCTTGCGCTGGCCGTCGCAATGGCGCTGCTGCTGACCGGCTGCGACGGGCTTCTCGTCTCCCCCGGCGATTCCGTCCGCGAGACGCTGCCCGCGCCCGTCTCCAATTCCCCCGCCGCTCCTGTCGGCGACGATCAAATGCTGAACAGCTTTTACGCGTGGCTTTCCTATCCGAACGCCGACGGCACGGCCTACGCGCCGGTCAGCCGCCTGTTCACCGACACCAGCCTGAACGACGAGGCCTTCGCCGCGCTTCAGGCGCTGCTGGAGGGCGGCGCATCCTCCGTGCGCTCTCCCGCGCCGGAGGGAACGCGGCTTGTAAGCGTTGAAATCGCGTCGCGCATCGCGACGGTCAACCTGATTCCCGGCCGCATGCTCTCCGACGACGAAAAGGCGACAATCGCCGCCTGCGTTTCCGCCACGCTGTTCAACCTGACGGAGCTTTCCGCCGTCAACGTTCTTCTGGCCGGACGGCCGCTCACGCTGTATTCGCTGCCCGTCGGCGCGCTGCGCGAAAGCGACGTCACCTCTATTTCCGACCTGAAGGAGCATCTTCAGCGGGACGGCGCAGCCGCACGCTCCGCCGCCGTGTATTACCCGGACGCGGGCGGACGGCTTGTGGTGCCCACCCTGCGCTCCCTGTCCGCCGATTCCGACAACGCCGCCGGTCAGCTGCTTACCCTGCTGGCCAGCGCGCCCGGACAAACCGGCCTGCTGCCCGCCATCGCCGCGCGGGAGGGTCTTCTCACCTCGCCCTGTACCCTTTCCGCCGCCGACAACAACCGCCTTGTGCTCGACATTCCCTTTTCCGCCGCCGTCTATGACGCGCTGGAAGAAAGCGACGTCTCGCGCTGGCAGTTCCTCGCGTCGGTCGTCCTGACGCTGACCACCTACATCGACGAGCTCGACGGCATCCGCATTTCATTTGATGGAAAGCCGGTCAAAAGCGTGCCCCTTCCGGACGGCGGCAGCCTGTCGTTTGAGAACAACCTTCTCACCCGCGCGGACTTCAGCGGAAGCATCGGCGAAATCGCGACGCTGTATTTCGTGGACGAAAACGGAGCCCTGTCTCCGGAATTCCGCGCGCTCCCCGCGGGCGACGCGACCTCCATCCGCGCCCGGCTGGCGCTTCTGATGGAAGCTCCCCTGACGGACGGCCTTGCGTCCGCCATTCCGGATGGTATCACGCCCTCCGACCTGCTGGGCGCAGGTCTTCGAAGCAGCACGGCGCTGATCAACCTGTCCCGAAACGTCTACGCGCTGTGTCAGCCGCTTACGCCGGAGGAAGAAGCCCGCTTCGTATACGCCATCGTGAACACGCTTGCATGCATGAACAACGTAAACGCCGTGCGCTTCTACGTGGAAGGTCAGACGGTCGACACCCTCTCCGGCTCCATCTGCATAAAAAACTACCTGCTGCCCAACCGTGGCCTCTGCGCAGGCCACACGCTGGCCGCCGCGTCAGAAACCCCGTAACCAGTCCCGCCGCCATTTCGCATGAGATGACGGCGGCTTTTTTCTGATTCCGTTCCCGCACCTCCCCGGGGCCGCACAGGCGCCGTTCTTCTGCCCTTTATACCTCCGCTTCCGCCTCCGTCTGCACCATCCACTCGTTCACCCTCAGAAGAAACGACAGCTCCCCCGCGTCCGGGTTTGCGCCGTAGGCATTGTCGCGCACGGCGGTATCGTCAATCAACGCACGAACCGGCTGCCCCGGGTCGGCCAACAGCCGCGCGATTTCCTCGCGCAGCGCCCGAGACGCGTTCCCACGAGAGAAAACCGGTGCTTTCCCTGCAAGAAAATGCGCCCGCGCCTCCCCTGCGCCCCACAGGCGCGCCGCGACAGCTTCGTTGACAAATGGCATTTCCGCCCGCACGCCGCGCGCGGCCAGCAGCGCCGTCGTCTTTGACGCGAGCGCAGGCAGCAGATACGCCGCGCGCAGACCAAAGGCGGCGAAATCCGCGTCGCCCTCCGGCGAGTGCGGCAGACGATCCAGCGCTTCGTGCAGCCGATCGCGCAGATAGCGCTCCGGATTCAATCTTGCCCGCAGGGCTGGCTTCAGAAATCGGAGATGGCAGACCTCCCTCTGCCACGGGAACAGGCCGTTTTCCGGTTCGAACGCCCCCTCTTCCGTCGGAAAAAGCGCCCCAGCCCCCGTCGCCAGCAGCGCGCGCGGCGACAGGCGCGCACTGTGCCCGGCCAGCTGAAGCAGCGCGGCGTTGTTCGGGTCAGCGTCCGGGAAGCCCAGAATGCCGACGCTTTCCGTCTCCAGCTCGGCGCGCTCCGCTTCCGTCTGCGCGATTTCCTCGGCGGAGCCATCCTCAGCGGGCGTATGTACCATTCCCTCGCCGCGCAGATGCAGCGTCTCCGGCGGGCGCATATACTTCTCGCGCGCCAGCCGTTCCAGAAGGAGCGACCCTGCCCCGCCCGAATGCCACAGAACCGGCACTTCCTCTCCCGCCTCCGGAATCGCGGAAAGCAGCGCCGCGCGCGCCGCACACAGACCGCCCTCCTCCGGCTCCAGCGACGCATAGCGCTTGATTCGCGTCCCGCGCGCGTCGGCCACAAGCACGCACCCGGGTTCCAGCCTGCGAATGTCCCGGAACGGCGTGCGCATGGGCGACGAAACGCCCGCCACCTGAAACAGCTCCAGAATGCCCTCGCGATCGACCACCCGTCCCGCCACGCCGGCACGCAGAAGCAGCTCCGGCCGTCCGGAAAACGCCGCGCTGCGTCCGCGCCACGCGTAATACACCGGCACCGCGCCCATGCGGTCGCGCGTCAGAATCAGCCTGTCTTCAATCCGGTCGATCACCGCCGTCACCGCCGCGCCCTCAATGCGCCGCGGGTAATCCGCGCCCCAGCGCCGATAGGCGTTCAGCACGAGCGCCGCGTCCGGCAGCGGCTCGGTCAGCTCCAACGTTCTCAGAAGCGCGCGGCGGTTTGCGATGTGTCCGGCCGCCAGCGCCATCAGCGCCCCCTGCGCGCACACGTCCCGCCCGCCCATCGCGCTGGTTCCAAGCGACACAAACGTCCCCTCCGTCAGCTGCTTGGCATGCGCCGTGCGCGCCTGTCGATACATGCCCAGAAAATCCAGCATTCCCACCACTCCCGACCGTTTATCAGAAAAGCCTATGCGAAAGCGTTGCGCGATAAAACCGACAACTCGGTAAAATCGCGCACATCCCCCTTGCGAAAAAGCGGAAAATCTATTACAATAGGAGGACAACGAATGGGTTGGAGGACATATGCCATGAAGTTGGGAGAAAAGGGAAAGACGGTTCGCCTCGGCGTCATCGGCCTGGGCGGACGCGGAATGAGTCAGACGGATACCTTGCTTCAGATGCCGGATGTGGAGATCGTCGCCGTGTGCGACGTATACGACGACCGCGTACAAAAGGGACAGGATCTGGTTTTTGAAAAGCGCGGCGTTCGTCCCGACGGCGAAACGGATTATAAAAAGGTGCTCGCGCGGCCGGACATCGACGCCATCTGCGTGTTCACCAGCTGGGAAACGCATATCGACATTTGCGTGCAGGCCATGCGCGCCGGAAAAAAGGTCGCCACCGAGGTTGGCGGCGCAAACAGCGTAGACGAATGCTGGAAGCTGGTTCGCGCCAAGGAAGAAACCGGCATCGAATGCATGATGCTGGAAAACTGCTGCTACGGCAAGGAAGAAATGACGCTTCTGAACATGATCCGTCAGGGCGTGTTCGGCACGCTCGTTCACTGCCAGGGCGGCTATGAGCACGACCTGCGCGACGAAATCGGCAATGGCGACATCAACCGCCACTACCGTCAGCGCCACTTCCTGCACAGAAACGGCGAACTGTACCCCACGCACGAGCTCGGCCCCATCGCCGAATACCTGAACATCAACCGCGGCAACCGCATGGTGTCGCTGTGCGCCATGTCTTCCAAGGCTGCCGGCCTTCACGCGTGGCTTCAGGAGCACCGCCCGGACAGCGAGCTGGTCAATGCCCAGGTCAATCAGGGCGACATCGTCACCACGATGATCTCCTGCGCCAACGGCGAAACCATCCTGCTGACGCACGACTGCACCCTGCCCCGCCCCTATTCCCGCGGCGGCCGCATTCAGGGCACCAAGGGCATCTGGATGGAGGACAACCGCAGCATCTATATCGACGGCCGTTCCCCGGTCGATCCCGGCTACTGGACGCACCGCTGGGAAAAGGACGAAGCCTATATGGAGGAATACAAGCATCCGCTCTGGCAGGCCTATGAGGAATTCGGCCTGCGCGGCGGCCATGGCGGCATGGACTATCTGGTGCTGCGCGCGTTCGTCGAGAGCGTGCAGAAGGACGAGTGCCCGCCGATCGACACCTACGACACCGCCAGCTGGATGGCCATCACCGCGCTGACCGAACAGAGCATCGCCATGGGCGGCGCTCCCGTCCCGGTTCCGGACTTTACCGAAGGCCGCTGGCTCCAAAAGCGCGAATCCTTCGCCACCGGCGAATACGCGCTGAACTGATTCGATCTCATGAAGAGAACCGCCTTTCCCCGCAGAATCGCGAAGAAAGACGGTTCTTTCTTATGGAAAACGTGTCTCCCTGATCATTCTCCCTGCGTCCGGCTCTTCCAGCGTTCCATGGAGGTTTCCGGCCAATAGACGCCGCCCTGTTCGTTGATCAGCATCACGCCGTCCATCATGGTTTGCAGGCGGGTGCCCCAGCCTTCGGCGGCCTCCTCCGGGCAGGTGAAGGCAATCAGGTAGGTATACGCGCCATATTCACAGAGAAGGCCCTCGCCGTACACGTTCGTTCCCTCGAACAGCGCCCGCTGCGTCGTCTGAAGCGCGTCCGCGTCCTCGGTCGCCGCGCGGAAGATATACAGCGCCGCACCCTCCAGACCGTCGAGCGGCTCGATGACCGCCGACTGCGCTTCTTCGTCCTCCGTCACGGTATAGGCCTGCGCGTCCAGATACAGTCCGAAGCCGAGCGGGCTCTGATACCACGTCTCCCGCACGGTCTCCGCTTCGCCCTCGACGGTCTCCTGACGCTCGCGCTCGGCGGGCATTTTTCCGTCGCGAACGGCCGTCAGGCGCGTGCCGTCCTCCGCGTCCACATATTCGCATTCGATGATCTTGCCGATATACAGCCCGTCCGACAGGCCATCCAGATCCTCGTCGCCTTCCTTATAGAAGTACACCTGCTCGCCGTTCCAGTCCTCCATCAGGATCGTATGCATGGCCGCATCGACGAGCACGCCGCTCACCGTCTTTTTCTCCGGCTCCGCGGGCGTCGCTTCCGCCAGCGCGAACGCCGGAATCAGCGCGCAGATCAGCAAAAACGCCAGCACTTTCTTCATTATATAAGTCGCCTCCGTCTGTAGTATTTCCACTTAGACGGAGACGATTTCAAAAAAGTTCCCTTACAGCAGCTCCACGGCCTTGCGAACCAATGTGGCAATGCCCACTTCCTCCACGCCCACGATGATCGTCTCGCAGGCGTTCACCGGAATCAGCACGCGGCGCGCGCGGCTTGAGCCGACGGCTTCCGCCATGCGCGGCGTAACCTCGCCCATCAGCGCGTCCGCCACGGCAATGCCAACCGGCCCGACGATCACATCCGCCGTGCGGCATGCCACGACGACGGCGTTTTCGCCGGTGGCGGCGCGCGTCGCGCCCGCCTTGCGCATAGCCAGCGTAGCGGCGCTGTTGGTTCCGACCGCCGTAAGCGCGGCTGCCGGATACTTTTCCAGGATGGCGGCCACGAGCATTTTGCCCATGCCGCCGCCCTGACCGTCAATTACAACGATATTCACGGATTCTCCCGTCCTTCTCTCTTCAGCTCATGCGGAAATCGATCTCCCGCGGCGGCGTCAGCGTGTGGCGCATCTCCTCCACCAGCTGGTCGGTCACCTTCACGCCGCGCTTCTCCGCTTCGCGCGCCGCCTCGCGGCGGAACCACAGGTCGGTCAGCGACGTTTCGCCCTCGCGCACGGCGGCGTGCGGCATGCGGAACATTTCGTCCATGTACGCATACTCGCCCACCTCGATCGCCGCGACGCCGGCAAGGATGCTCACGCGGTCGTCCTTCTGAGTTTCCTCCGGCGCGGCGGCAAACGCGTCCCACGCCGCCTGATAGCGCTTGAGCGTCAGAAGCATCTGAATATATTCGCGCGTATAGGCCGCGTCCTCGCGATCTCCGCCCGCGGCCAGCGAAGCCTTCATGTGGCTGACCGCGCCCTCTTCGTCGCCCCGGCGCTGGCACAGCACCGCCAGATTGCGCTCGGCCATCGGCTTGTATTCGCCGCCGACCTGCCGCCACAGCGCTTCGGCCTCCGCTTCGCGACCCGCTTCCATGTGCAGAATGCCCAGATGGAGCTTCGCCGCGTCGGAATCGTCGCCTTCCAGAAGCGCCTTCCAGCGCTCGTCCACCATAAACTCGGAAACGCGCGCATCGCCCAGCCGGCCGTTTTCCAGAAGGTTCAGCCACGGCTTCTGTTCGGCGGTAAGCGTGTTGTCCTCAAACCAGAAGCCCGCGGGAATCCCGCGCCCCTGCCTTGCCCGGCGGATGCGTTCCAGCGCGCCCCAGCCCGCGCCGTGGTGCCAGATTTCCACCTCTGCGCGGTCGTCGTCGTGCAGTCTGCGGGCGCGCGCGTCCATCGCTTCCACGTCCTCGTCGCTCAGCGCCGCGCCGACATTCGCCTTCGCCGCCATGCGCGCGGAAGCGTATTCGCCGTACATCGGCGCGGGGTCGGCGACGTGCGCGCAGGAGAACGCCTGCGTGAACACAATTTCGCTCTCGGGCGCAATGCGATAGCCGTGCACCTGCGTGGGCGCGAGACCCGCCTGCAGCTCGATGTAATCGCCCTTGCCCGGCTCGGCCAGATAGTCGCACCAGAAGCGGCCGCCGCGGCCATGCCCCCAGCAGAACATCTTGCGGTAGCGAAGCGCCTGCGTCGACTTCTCAAGGAACATGAAGCCGTCCTTATAGCTCACGGCCTCCCACGGATACTTCACGTCCTCCGGCGTCTGGAAGAAAAATTCGTTCGCCCGCGGGAAGCGCATGGAATAGGAAGCATCGAAATAGCCATGCACGCTGCCGTCCTTTTCGGTGCAATCGGGCAGCTTCGCGACGCCGAAGCCATAGCTCACGTACTTGTCGTGGCCGTCCTCGGTCTTTTCGATGCGCATGTCCTGATAGATCACCTCGTCAGTATCGCTGAACACGCGCGCTTCCTCGGTTTCGACACACGCCGTGTTCGACCACCAGTACATCGGCTTTTCCACCTTGTCGTCGTTGACCACGCGCACATGCGCGACCAGCGCCTTCGCGCCGTCCGGCAGGTGGAAATCGATCGACCAGAACAGCCCCTTCTGCCGCTCGTATTCATACATGCGCAGGAACGGCTCCTCGTTTTCCGGCCGAATCTTCGCAAAGAACACGTCGGAGCAGGTGGTAAACGTGTGCCCCAGCTGGCCGATGTTCCATTCCACGCCGCCGCTCGTCCACGCGTCGCGAATCGCCAGATTCGCCGGCTGGAACACGGGATTCGTGAACAGAATCGGGCGGCCGGTCGCCTTCTCCGTCAGTGAATACAGCTTTCCGCCCAGCCACGGCAGAAAGACCGCGCACAGGTGCTCGTTTTCCATTACGATCGCGTCCCGCTCGATGGGCTGGCGCTCGCGGGTGTATACGTCCTGCATCCGGTACGGCAGAACGCGCGCGCCGCACTCGCTGCCCAGCAGCCTGTTTTCCTTCTCGGTGAAGGAACCGTTGGTGGTTACGTCGCGGTCATGCTTCGCGTCTCGAAAGCGCGGAAGCGGATTCTCGCCGATGCCCTCAGGGCCGGGAAGCGCGATTTTCGTTCTGTATAAAAGCATGGGCACGTACTCCTTTTCCTCGTGTAGCCTGTTTTTTGGGGAGAACTTTCCCTTCTCCCATTCCGTCTGCTTCATTATATCATAACACATACGCCTGTCAAGCCGCAAATGCACCTTTTGATTTTTTCTTTGAAATTCGCAACATTCCTATTGACTTTTCGTCAATATGCCTTTATAATGAAATCGATGTTTGATAAGTAAGCGGTTTCCTGTACGAAAGTTTACAATTTCGCAGATAAAGGAGGCCTGTATCTTGCCAAATGTACCCTTATCTCCGCCCCTCTCCTCGGGAAAGCATCGAAAGACCTTTCTGGAACGCATGCGCGGAAACTGGGATCTTTTCCTGTTCTGCCTGCCGGGAATGATCATCACGCTGATCTACCACTACTGGCCGATTTACGGCATTCAGATCGCCTTCCGCGATTACAAGGTCAAGCTCGGCATGTTCAACAGTGAATGGATTGGGTTTTCCAATTTCGCACGCTTTTTTCGCTCCGCCAATGCATGGATCACGATTCGTAACACCCTTATCCTGAGCGTTTACTCTCTCGCCGCCGGCTTCCCGATTGCCGTCATTCTCGCGCTGCTTCTGAATTCCTTCCGTTTCAAGAAATTCCGCAAGATCATTCAGACCGTTACCTACGCGCCCCACTTCATATCCACCGTCGTCATGTGCGGCATGCTGTTTCTGTTCCTGTCGGTGCGCACCGGCGCGGTGAATACCATCATCCGCATGCTCGGCGGCGAGCCGATCAACTTCATGGGCAAGAGCAGCCTGTGGCGGCATATCTACGTGTGGAGCGGCGTATGGCAGTCGATGGGCTGGTCGAGCGTGATTTACTTCGCGGCGCTGTCGGGCGTGTCGCCCGAATACCACGAAGCCGCCATTGTGGACGGCGCGACCAAGTTCCAGCGCACGCTGCACATCGACCTTCCCTTCCTCGTGCCCACAATGACGATGCTTCTGATTCTGGACTGCGGCAGCGTCATGTCCGTTGGCTTCGAAAAGGCCTACGCGCTGCAGAACGACCTGAACATCGGCGTGTCGGAGATTATCTCCACATACGTATATAAGGTAGGCCTTATCAACCGCGATCAGGCCTTTTCCACCGCCATCGGCCTGTTTAACGCGGCCGTTAACGCCGTCCTGCTGATCACGGTGAACGCCGTAACCCGCAAGATGGGCGAAAACAGCCTGTGGTGAAGGGAGGCGCGCGCATGGAAAGACGGATTGGCCGCTGCCGAAGCGATGTCATCTACGATACCATACTCTTTATCCTGCTTTCGCTGGTATTTCTGGTCGTCGCCTACCCGCTGTACTTCGTCATCATCTCCTCGGTTTCCGACCCCATCGCCGTGTCCAACGGCGAGGTAACGTTCTACCCCATCGGCTTCACGCTGGACGGCTACCGGGAGGTCTTCAAGACGAACACCGTCGTTCGCGGCTTCCTGAATTCGCTTCTGTACACCGTGTGCGGCGTAAGCGTGAACCTGCTTGTTACCCTGCCCACCGGCTACGCGCTGAGCCGCAAGGACTTCGCGCTGAAGAAGTTCGTCACTTTCTTCTATATGCTTACGATGTTCATCGGCGGCGGCATGATGCCGACCTACCTCATCGTCAAGCAGACCGGGCTTCTCAACTCCATGTGGGCGCTGATCATTCCCGGCGCGATGGGCGTATATAATATGATCGTCGCCAAGACCTTCTTCAGCACCAACATTCCGTTGGAACTGATGGAGGCGGCCAAGCTGGACGGCTGCGGCAACACGCGCTTCTTCTTCCACATCGTGCTGCCTCTCTCCGGCGCGATCACCGCCATTCTGGTACTGTACTATGGACAGGGGCACTGGAACAGCTACTTCAGCGCCCTTCTGTACATCAACGACCGCGAAAAGTGGCCGCTTCAGCTGGAGCTGCGAAACATTCTTCTATTGAACACGAACACCATGACCAAGGAATTCATCACCGAGGAAATGCGCAAGGAACAGGCGCGCCGCGAAGCGCTGGCCAACATGATGAAATATTCCCTGATCATCATCTCGTCGATTCCGATGCTGATCGTCTACCCCTTCGTGCAGAAGCACTTCGTCAAGGGCGTGATGATCGGCTCGGTCAAGGGCTGATTCGCGTTAGTAAAGCCGCAAGGCTTAAAAAAGGAGGTTCCCCCATGAAAAAACTGGCTCTCGCGCTGGCAGCCATCCTGCTGCTGAGCACCTGCTCCGCATTCGCCGACGTGCTTCTCGAAGGCGAAAAAGTCTGGGACGGCGACACTCCCTTCGAATTTACGCTGATGATCGACGACAGCTACGAGCCCGACGGCCGCGTCGTCTACGAGATGCTCGAGAAGAAGACCAACGTTCACGTGAAGCTGAACCTTGCGCCCTACCAGGTGCAGCTTGAGAAGATGGCCGTGGCGCTGTCCACCGGCGACTATGCTGATGTCATTGCCGGCTGGCTGCTGGGCACGAAGGACGTCATCGAGCTGGGCGGTGACGGCACCTTCCTCGCACTGGAGGATTACATTGCCAAATACTGCCCCCACATCGAGGAGGTTCTCAACCGTCCTGGCGTCCGCGAATCCATGACGCTGCCGGACGGCCACATCTACACCATTCCCTACGCTATCGGCGAGCCGGAGGTTACCTTCAAGCCCTACATCAATCAGGTATGGCTGGAGCGTCTGGGTCTCGAAATGCCCACGACCCCCGAGGAGCTGAAGGACGTTCTCATCGCCTTCCGCGACAACGACGCGAACGGCAACGGCGACCCGAACGACGAAATCCCCTTTGGCGGCGACACCAACAACCTGAACCTCGGCATGTGCGCCGGCTGGTTCGGCATCGAAGCGGTTGATAACAACGGCTATCCCTTCTTCGCCAAGAAGGACGGCAAGCTGTTCTTCTCCGCCAACAAGCCCGAATTCAAGGAGTTCATCGAGTACTTTGCGGATCTCTACAAAGAGAACCTGATCGACCCCGAGCTCTTCACGCAGGATCTTGAAAACTGGAAGGCCAAGGGCGGCAAGGATCTCTACGGCGTTTGCATCGGCTACGGCCCCGGCGACTGGTACACCAACTACGAAAAGGGCACCGCTGACTACGAGAAGTACGGCGAGAACGCCTTTACCTGCCTGCCCGTGCTGAAGGGCTGCGACAATCCGCTGTTCCACCGCAACTCCAACGGCGTTACCCTGTTCCGCACGCAGCTTGCCATCACCGACAAGTGCGATGAAGAAAAGCTGCTCGCCATCCTCCGCTGGCTGGACGTCCTCTACATGGAGGAAAACTCCGTTCAGGCCGGAAACGGTCTCCTCGGCGTTGAATACGAGAAGATCGGCGACCACCTGTACCGCGAAATCTACCACAAGGTCGGCGAAGACGGCTGGACACAGGAAGACGAGGACAGAAACACATGGGCGCGCTGCTTTACCCAGTCCATGCCCCGAAATATGGGCGTTGCAAAGCTGCTGCCCTACGACAAGGATGAGCCCGATCCGTCCTTCATGGATCTGTGCGACGAGGTCTACCGTCCGTACATGACCGAAACGTTCAAGGCCGTCTGGGGTGCGAATCAGGAGGACGCCGAGCGCAAGTCGATCATCGAGACCGACCTCAAGAGCTACATCAAATCCAAGATCGCCCAGTGGGTCTCCGGCGAAGCCGATGTGAACGCCGAATGGGATGCCTACTGCCAGCAGCTCGAAGCCTACGGTCTGAGCGAGCTCACCGACATCTACGCCCGCGAGCAGGGTCTGGACATCCACGAAGCCAACTAATCCGCCTTTCCCGGGTCGCCGCACAAGCGGCGGCCCCTTCCTCTATACAGGGCAGCCCGCTTCGGCTGCCCTGCTTCGTTTTGCTTTCCAAAGAAAATCAAAATGGCGGCTCCCGTTCTCTCGAAACGGAAGCCGCCCCTCTGTCTATGCCTCAGAAATCATCGTCGTTGTATTCGTTGTCGGCGTAGGTCTTGTGAATCGCCGTCGCGCCCAGCTGGCGCAGCTTTTCGTCGATTCGCTCATACCCGCGCATGATGTACTTCACGCCCTTGATCTCGCTCCGCCCCTCGGCGATCAGCGCCGCGACGATCATGGCCGCGCCGGCGCGCAGGTCGGTGGCCGTGATGCGCGTGCCCCGCAGCTGCGGAACGCCCTCGACGATGGCCGTGCGCTCCAGCACGCGAATGTTCGCGCCCATGCGCCGCAGCTCATCCACATAGCGGAAACGGTTCTCGAAAATCGTCTCCGTGACATAGCTGGAACCGGGCACCGACGCGAGCATGGCCGTCATCGGCTGCTGCAGGTCGGTCGGGAAGCCGGGATACACCTGCGTTTTGATGTTGATCGGGCGCAGCTTGCCGTCGGCGCGCACGCGGATCCTGTCGTCCGCCTCGTTCACATGCACGCCCATTTCCAAAAGCTTCGCCGTGAGCGACTCCATGTGCGTGGGAATCGCGCCGCGAATCATCACGTCGCCGCGCGTCGCCGCGGCGGCGATCATCAGCGTGCCGGTTTCAATCTGGTCGGGAATCACGGCATAGTTGGAGCCGTGCAGCGGGCGGCCTCCGCGAATGCGGATGACGTCCGTGCCCGCGCCCTTGACCCACGCGCCCATCGACGACAGGAAGTTCGCCGTGTCGACGATGTGCGGCTCCTTCGCGGCGTTGTGAATCGTCGTCGCGCCCTTTGCGCACACGGCGGTCAGCATGGTATTGATCGTCGCGCCCACGGACGGGAAATCAAGGAACACCTCCGTGCCCTCGAAATGATCGGTTACCTGCGCGCGAATCACCCCGCCCGACAGGTCGACGTCCGCGCCCAGCGACGTGAGACCCTTGATGGTCTGGTCGATGGGGCGGTTTCCGATGTCGCAGCCGCCGGGCATGGGCACGCAGGAGGAGCCCATGCGCCCCAGAAGCACCGGAACCAGATAATAGGACGCGCGCATCTTCCGAACCAGCTCGTAGGGCGGGTCGTTGCGCGTGATGCCGCGCGGGTCGATACTCATCACGCCGTGCTCGAACGTGACGTCCGCGCCCAGCCATATAAGTATATCACGCAGACAGTACACATCGTCGATATCCGGCAGGTTCTCGATCGTACTGGGCGAATCGGCGAGCAGCGCCGCGGGAATGATGGCCACGGCCGCGTTCTTGCCGCCGCTTACCGTCACTTCACCCTTCAGGCGAACGCCCCCGTCGATCAATAACGTTTCAATCATGCAATCCTCTCTCCGCAAGCGGAGCCTTTCCGGTTGATGGTTATTTGCCGCAGCCGGAGCATCCGGCGCAGTGGCCGCTGCAGCCGCCGGAACGCTTCGCGCCGAAATTGCACTTGCCGTTCCAGACGCGCTCGGCCTTCCTGCCGCAATCGGGGCAGACCGCCTCGTCCTTTCGGGCGACGGTCAGAATTTCCTCAAAACGCTTCCCGCAGGCGGGACAGCGAAAGCTGTACAAAGGCATATTGACTTCCCTCTTTGTATCCATACGCGATCATTCTCTATTATACACGCAAGAGAGCTTTCAATCAAGACTTTTTCTGAAAAACTGCGAAATCCGCCGCCGCGCGCATTGACTCCGTGCCGGAAAGTCTCTATAATGGGAGAAAAACCATCGGGACGGTGATTTCGCGATGCGCAGGCGCATGGCAGCCCTGCTTCTGGCAGGAATCCTTCTGTTTTCAGCGGCCGCGGAGCGCCCGCAGCCCACGCTTGCGCAGACCGAGCGGCGCGCGGTCATCCGCGTAGCCGGGGATTTCGTGATTCACGACACGCTCATCCGCTCCGCGCAGGCGCTGGGCGGCGGCGAAGCGTACGAATTCTCCCCCATGCTCTCCGAAATCCGCGCCGCGCTTTCAAACGCCGACTTCACCTTTGCCAACGTCGACGGCGCGCTGAGCGGCATCGTCGGCCGGGATGTCTACAGCGGCTACCCGCAGTTCAACACGCCGGAATCACTGCTTCCCGCGCTAAAGAACGCGGGCGTCGACGGTCTGACGATGGCGAACAACCACATGCTCGATCGCTACTACGACGGCCTGCTCCGCTCGCTGGACAACGCCGAGGCCGCCGGTTTCTTCACGGCGGGCGCCAGCCGCTCGCAGGAGGAACGGATGCAGCCGACCCTCCTCACGCTCTGCGACATCCGCATCGGCATTCTCAACTACACCTGCTCCCTCAATTCCATCGACCGCATGCGCGGCCTGAACCCGAACGCGATGGTCTTCGCCGTGCACGCGGTGAAGAATTCCGATTTCGGGCAGGACGTGCGCGCGCTGCGCGAGGCCGGAGCAGAGCTCATACTGTGTTTTATGCATTGGGGCACGGAATATATGAAAACGCCCGACTCCACGCAGATTGCGCTCGCAAAGCAACTTATGCAGGCGGGCGTGGACGTGATCATCGGCGGGCATCCGCACGTGGTGCAGCGCGCCGACTGGCTGGAGGGAACCAACCAGTTTGGCGAAGCGCAGCGCACGCTGTGCGTCTATTCCCTCGGCAATTTCCTGAGCGGACAGCGCCAGAACGGCCGCGACGGCGGCGTGATCTTCCAGCTTGCGCTGAAGGAGGACGAAGGCCGGATTGCCGTGGACTCATTCAGCTTCGTCAGCACGTGGGTGTGGCGCACCGGCACCGAGCGCGCGGGCTATACCTATTCCGTGCTGCCCGTAAGCCGCTACCGCGAAACGCCCCTGAAGGATATGACGCAAAGAGATCGAACCGCCATGCTCGAATGCGACCGAAGGAACCGCCAGACTCTTGCATCCGGCAGCGCCGTCGTCGAGGAGCTCTCTGAATAAGCGTCACCCGCGCGTCAGGTTGCGCTCGAACTTCGCGGTGCAGGACGCCTTCAGCTCGTCCCCGGAAATGCCGCAGCACAGCATCACGTCGTTGTAATACATCCGCACGCAGTGCGCATCTCAGCTCCGCGTCGGCGCAGGCCTTCATGCCGCCGTGCTTCTTCACCAGATCGATCACCTCGCCGATTTCGCCGGTCATCCACAGCAGCTTGTTTTTTCCCGTCTCCGGTGAAATCGCCTCCCACCTGCCCCTGTATTTCTCCTGAAGCCTTCTCTGCATCTCCTGCATTTTGCCGATGCTGAAATCCGCCATCGTACCTTTTTCCCCGTTCAAAACAGGAGCGCCCGTTTCTCCCGCGGACGCTCCTTCTGTTTATAATCCTTAGTCTTCGATTCGAACCGTCGTCAGCCCGTGCGCGCGCAGCGGCACGAGCACCGCGCCGTTCTGAATCGTCAGCGCGTCCAGCGTCCGCTCGCGAATGTCGGACAGATGCGCCGCGTGCGGCGGGACGGCGGGCGTAAGCACGGCCTGCGTTGCTTCGCCGTAGTTGATCAGGCGCACGACGGTTCCGTTTCCATCCTCCGCGCGCTTCACGGCGGCAAGCCGCACATGCTCCGCCTGAATCGTCAGGAAGCGGCCGCTGCCCGCCAGCGTGCCCTTGTGCGGACGCGCGGTGATGCTCGCCGCCGGCCGATTCAGAAGCCGTGTAAACAGCGACAGGCTTTCCGGCTTCACGTCCTCCGTCACGCCCAGCGACAGGCTGAACTCGTGCAGTCCCTTCTCCGGATCGGGATCCGGATCGTAGCCCGCGCGAATCAGCGTAAGCTGGAGCGTATTGTCATAGCTGCGCACGCCGTATTTCGCGTCGCTGGTCAGCACCATCGCGGGCGTGCTCTCCTTCGGCAGCGCACAGGCATAGGTGCGCACGGGCATATCCATGTTCATGGGCGCGCGGTCGATGAACCCGGCGGCGTTGTCGCAGCGCGTCTTTTCGGATTCATAGGCATACGGCGCCGCGAACGCCAGCTGCGCCATGCCGTTTTCACGCGTGCCGCGCTCGCACCAGTCCACCTTCACCTGATAGCGCAGCGCCTTCGCGCCCTTGTCCAGCGACACCACGACGGACAGCGTGGACGCGGTGGCGAAGCTCGTCTTCATTTCCAGCGTGCCGCGCAGCTCGCCGTCGGCCGCGCGGGTTATGCGCACATCCCTGCGAATTTGCTCACGGCGCAGGTACCGTCCGACCACCCAGCTGGTCATGCCGCGCGCCGGGTCCTCCAGAATGTCGAAGAAGCCCGCCGGGCCGGAAAGAAGCTCCTTCCCGCTCGCCTTATCCACAAGGGAAATCAGCGCGCCGTCGATCACGTCGAACTCCGCGCGGAGATGTTCGTTCTCGAGTACGTACCGCTCCGGCGCGTGCAGCCGCGGGTCGCCCGGATAGCGCAGCGGGAACGCATCGTCGTCCGCCGCGTCCAGCACCACCGTCTGCCAGCCGCAGGCGGGAATCTCCGCGTCCACCAGCAGACGCACATAGGAATGCCCCATATAGCCGATGCCGTTCGCCCGTGTGAGCCGCTGCACAGGCAGCGAGCGCCCGTCCAGCGTGCGCACGACGATCGCCTTCGCGTCGCCGGGATAGTCCCACACCGTAAGCTCGGTCGGCGTGGTGCGGGGCGCTTCCTCGCAGTTGAACAGGTGGAACACGCGCGTGAGCGACGCGCATCGTTCGGCCACCGGCGGGCGGAAGCGCATGCCGTCGAAGCCCACGCCCGCGCCCTCGGAGCGCGTGAACGCCGCCGGGCTCTGTTCCTCAACGGAAGAGGTGTCAATCGCTTCGGCCAGCGAACGCATCGCGGCGGCATAGGCCGTGCCCGCGCCCGCGAACGCTTCGGAGAACGTCGCCATCGCGTATTCGCGCGTGTCGCGCACGCCGGAGCCGGTCAGAATATCGTGGAACTGGCTGAACAGCACCTTGCGCCACGCCGTCTCAAACATGCCCGCGGGATAGGCGCTGCCGATCAGCGCGTTGGCGGCGGCCGAAAGCGCTTCGGCCTCGCGCAGTGTGTCCTCGCCGATGCGGTTGGTCGCCTTCACGCGGCTCTGCGTCGTGTAGCAGCCGGTGAACACGCAGTTCAGCTCGGTATCCACCACGGGCAGACGGTCGCGCACGGTCTCGAGTGCGCCAAAGAACGCGCGGTACGACGAATGAATCAGCCTCGGGAACACCGGCCACGCGCGCATTTCTTCAATATAAGTAAGATCCTGCCGGGTCGGCCCGCCGCCGTGGTCGCCCACGCCGTACACCTTCACCGCGTCCATCACGCCGGTTTTCCGGCAAAAACCGGGCACAAACAGCGCGAAATTCGGGTTCACGTCGCCCAGATACCACGTCGGCTCCTGGAATGCCAGCACCTCCGCGCCGGAGGGCGCGCGCCAGATATGCGCGCCGGTTCCTTCGTGCCCGCGGCAGTAGTAATAATACTTCACGCCCGCCTGGCTGAGAATCTCCGGCACGTTCGCGCCGTGGCCGAAGGTATCCGGCTCAAAATCGAGATTCAGCGCGTCGGGATCGATGCCCAGCAGCTTGGAAAGATAGTTTTTCGTATACAGCAGGTGACGCGCCATGCTCTCCTCGGAGGGCATGTTCTTGTCCGCCTCCACCCACGTGGAAGCCGAAACCTCCCAGCGCCCTTCCTTTATCCGTCGGCGAATCACGTCCAGCATCGCGGGCTCGTATTCCTCCACGATGCGATAGGTGGAAGCCTGCGACTGCGCGTAGGTGAACTCCGGAAATTCCTCCATCAGCTTCAGCACCGTGCGGAACGTTTCCAGCGTCACGGCGACCGTTTCATGATACGGCCACATCCAGTTCATGTCGATGTGCGCGTGCCCGATCATATGTACCGTGTAGGCCTTCGCCGCGTCCTTCAGCGGAAGCAGAATCTCCTCCGCCCGCTGCGCGGCGGCCTTGGTGATCGCGCCCTCGCTTTCGAGCGCGTCCAACAGGAAATCCGCGGCTTCGCACACAACCGCATCGTACCGGCCGCCCTCGGCCTCGCTCATCCGGTAGGCAAAGGCGGTCTGCATCACGGCGCGCTGCACAAACAGCGGCGCTTCCGCGATACCCTCCCGCGCAAGCTCTCCGGTGACATAGTGGCGATAGCCGTCCCGCTGATCCAGATTTACGGCCTTCAGCAGCGCGTGAATCCGTTGGCTTAAGGAAGTCATAGCGCATTCCCCCCCGATTTATTTCTTTCATTTGCTGTTATTATACCTTCCCCGCCGATTCAGTGTCAATACCGGGGTTGACAGGGAACCAGCGAACTTGTTATAATTTTCACAGGAACCCACACGCGGAGGACGATTACAATATGAAGAGTCTTTCCTATCTGCAATTAAAAAAGAACTGCGCACGCACCCCGGAAACGCCGGACGGCACGCGCTTTGCCCTGCTGGGCGACTGCGCCACGCAGCTGCTGGCCACGGCCATTCGCGGCTACGCGCTGGAAATGAATCTGCCGCTGCGCGTATTCGAAGCCGACTACGACCAGATCGACGCGCAGCTGATGGACGCGGGCAGCGAATTTTATGCCTTCAATCCCGAAACCGTGCTCCTCTACCACTGCACCGAAAAGCTGTACGAGCGCTTCGTGCGCACGCCGCTGGACGCGCGCGGCGCGTTCGCCGAAGCCGAAATCGAGAAAATCCGCGCGGAATGGGCGCGCATTCACCACGGCACAAAGGCGGACGTCCTGTTTTTCGCCTTCCTGCCGATGGACGACGGCGTATTCGGCTCCTATGCGCTGCGCGAAGGAAGCGCCTTCCCCTATCAGCTTCTGAAGCTGAACTTCCTGCTGGCGGAGGCGGCGCGCGAAGCCGGAAACGTGCGTCTGATCGATCTGGAACCGATTCGCGCGCACATGGGCTGCGACGCGTTCCACGACCCCAAGCTGTACGCCATCGCGAAAATGCCCATCTCCACGCAGGCGCTGTCCGCGGTCGCGTCGCGCGTGGTGGACGCCATCCTCGCCCGCAAGGGACGCTTTCACAAATGCGCCATCGTAGACCTTGACAACACCCTGTGGGGCGGCGTGATCGGCGACGACGGACTTGAGGGCATTCAGATCGGCGAGCTGGGACAGGGTCACGCGTTCACCGAGTTTCAGACATGGCTGAAGGAGCTGAAAAACCGCGGCGTGATGCTGGCCGTCTGCTCGAAAAACGACGAAGCGAACGCAAAGGAGCCGTTCCTCCGGCATCCGGAAATGGTTCTGAAACTGGACGACTTCTCGGCTTTCGTCGCCAACTGGGAGGACAAGGCCTCGAACATCCGCCGCATCCAGAAGGAGCTGAACATCGGGCTGGACTCGATGGTCTTCTTCGACGACAACCCGTTCGAGCGCAATCTGGTGCGCACGATGCTGCCGGAGGTCGAGGTGCCGGAGCTGCCCGAGGATCCCGCCGAATACACGGCCTTCGCCCGCATGCAGAACCTGTTCGACACCAATTCCTATTCCGATGAGGATCGCGTGCGCACGGAACGCTATCTGGCCGAAAAGAGCCGCACCGAGCTGAGCGCCGGTATCGACAACTACGACGACTATCTGAAGGCGCTGGGCATGAAGGCCGTCTGCGCGCCGTTCGACGCGTTCCACATTCCGCGCATCGCCCAGCTCACGCAGCGCTCAAACCAGTTCAACCTGCGCACCGTGCGCTACAGCGAGCAGGAAATTGAGGAAATCGCGGCGAATCCGCGTTACGTCACCCGCTACTACACCCTGCGCGACCGCTTCGGCGAGCACGGACTGATCGCCGTGGTCATTCTGGAAAAACGCGAAAACGAGCTGTTCGTAAACGAATGGCTGATGAGCTGCCGCGTACTCAAGCGCGGCATGGAACAGTTTATCGCCGATTCCATCCTCCGCGCCGCAAGGGAAGCAGGAGTCGCGCGCGTCGTCGGCGAATATATCCCAACGCCCAAGAATGCCATGGTAAAGGATCTCTACGCCTCCATGGGCTTCCGCCCGCTGGGCGACGGCCTGTATGAAGCGCGCGTGGACGACTACCAGAACCATCAAACGTTTATAACGGAGGAAGAAGCCAAATGACGAAGGTTGACATCATGAAAAAACTGAACCGCGTGTTCCGCGAGGTTTTCGACGACGCGTCCCTGAAGATCACCGAAAAGACCAGCGCCAAAGACATCGACGAATGGGATTCGCTGATGCACATCACCCTGATCGCCGAGGTCGAGGACGCGTTCCACGTAAAGTTCACCATGAAGGAAGTTACCGGCATGAAAAACGTAGGCGAAATGGCCGCCCTGATCGAAAAAAAGTCCGCCAAATAGCCCCTCCGCCGCATGAATCTCCGCGCAATCCTGCGGAGATTCATGTGTTAAGAATTGAAATTCATATTGACATTCGTGTTCTCATCGTGTATACTATTATCTGTTCGCGGGGTTATAGCTCAGTTGGTTAGAGCGTTACGTTGACATCGTAAAGGTCGATGGTTCGAGCCCATTTAACCCCATATACGGCGCGTTTGATCGCGTCGTATTTTTGTTTTTCCCTTCCCCGCAGAAAACGCGGCCGTCATCTTAGCAAGGAGACGGTCGCGTTTTCTATGCCCGGCGTGAACAGCAGCTAAGTGGCGGAGACCCGTAGTGTGACCGCATGGAAGTTCATCCAACGCTACCCGAATCCCGTGCGGAAGCCGCTTGCTTGATCGTTTATGTATTGACACATGGTTAAACGTGGACATATAATTGAATACAAATGAAGGAACGGGGGATTTATTCATGATGTTGAAAAAGCTGTGCGCCTTGCTTCTGGCAGTCGTGCTGACGCTGGGGCTTTGCTCCTGCTCTATTGGCAAGAAGGGCAAGTATGAGAAGGCCGTGGACGCTGTTCGGAACGGACGGTATCAGGAAGCAATCGAGAGCCTCGAATCGCTGGACGGCTACGAGGACAGTGCGAAGTATATCACCTATGCGCGTGCCTTACAGGCGGGCGACAGCGGCGATTACGAAACTGCCATCAAGGCGCTTGAAGCGTTGAACGGATTTGAGAAGTCGGCCGTATACATCACGTCGTACACCACGCTTGCCTACGAAGCCGAACAGGCGCGAATGAAGAACGTCTACAATCAGGCTATCGCGGACGTGAAATCCGGAAACTACGACGCGGCAATCGCGGCCTTTGAAACGCTGAACGACTACGAGGACAGCGGCAAGTATATTGCTTACGCGCGAGCTTTACAGGCGGGCGACAGCGGCGATTACGAAACTGCCATCAAGGCGCTTGAAGCATTGAACGGATTTGAGAAGTCCGCTGTATACATCACGTCGTACACCACGCTTGCCTACGAAGCCGAGCAGGCGCGGATGAAGAGCGTCTACAATCAGGCTGCCGCGGACGTGAAAGCCGGAAACTACGATGCAGCGATCGCGGCCTTTGAAACGCTGAACGATTACGAGGACAGCGGCAAGTACATTATGTACGCGCGTTGCCTGAAGACGGGCGACAGCGGCGATTACGATACCGCGATCAAGAGCCTGACCTCGATGGGCGATTTCAAGGAAGCGGCTATGTATATCAAGTACTATACCGCGCTCGCGTATGAAGCGGACGAGAGCTACGAGAAGGCGGCCGCCGTTTACGATGAAATTCTGCTCTTTAAGGACGTTCAGACCCGCGTTGCCGCATTGCCGGATAAAATCCTCGACCGTGATCTGGAAAGCGCAATCTTCTGGTTCGGCACGGAGGATCACCGTTATTTGAGCGAGCTTGAGGATTTGCTGCGGAAAAAGTATTCTACCTCGGATACGCTGATGTATGAAAAGGTCATGGCATACGCGTCCCAGTGGAGAGAACAGAAGAACTACGAACCAGCCGTGGAGGCGTATGCGCTGCTGGTGGGCAGAGGGTATCGAAAGGCGGAAAGCGCGCTTCAGGAAACGGCCTATGATTATGCGAACGCCCTCATGTCGAATGGGCAATATGCGGACGCGAGCAATGTGATCAATGAAAGACTTTCAGGCTATAAGGACTCTGCCGAGCTTCTGAACGAGTGCAGCTATCAGCTCGCGCTGAAAACGGAAGCGGGCGGCGCGCAGAACGCGCAGGCAGCCTATGACGCGTTTAAGGCGCTGGGCGCTTATAAGGACAGCGCCAAGCGCGCCGCGGCGTACGAAACCAAATACAACGACGCCGTTTCCAAGGAAAAAGCTGGTGAATTTGATGCGGCAATCGCGCTCTTTACCGAGCTGGGAACCTTTTCGAACTCCTCTGAATGGATCACTGAAACCCAAAACGCAAAGGCATACGCGGCGGCCGCTTCGCTGATGGCTTCCGAGAAGTATGAAGAGGCGATTGAGGCATTTAAGGCACTGAACGGCTATAGCGATAGCGTGACGAAAATCAGCGAGTGCAATACGGCGATTCTCGAACGAGAGTACCAGAAAGCGCTTAAACTGATGACGGATGAGAAGTACGAAGAGGCTATCAAAGCTTTTGAAGTGCTGAACAACTACAGCGATAGCGCGACGAAAATCAGCGAATGCAATACGGCAATTCTTGAGCGGGAGTACCAAAAAGCTTTGAAGTTGATGATGGACGAGAAGTACGAAGAGTCCATCAAAGCCTTTGAAGCGTTGAACGGCTACAGCGATAGCGCGACGAAAATCAGTGAATGCAATGCGGCGATTCTCGAACGAGAGTACCAGAAAGCGCTTAAATTGATGAACGAAGAGAAGTATGAAGATGCCATCAAAGCATTTAAGGCGCTGAACGGCTACGGTGATAGCACGACAAAAATCAGCGAATGCAAGACGGCAATTCTCGAGCGGGAGTACCAGAAAGCGCTGAAATTGATGACGGACGAGAAGTACGAAGAGGCCATCAAAGCCTTTGAAGCGCTGAATGGCTACAGCGACAGCGCGACGAAAATCAGCGAATGCAAGACGGCGATTCTCGAGAGGGGGTACCAGAAGGCTACTCGATTGATGGAAGACGAGAAATATGAAGATGCCATCCAAGCCTTTGAAGCTCTGAATAGCTACAGTGATAGCACGACGAAAATCAGCGAGTGCAAGACGGCGATTCTCGAGAAGGAATACCAGAAAGCGCTGAAGTTGATGATGGACGAGAAGTACGAAGAGGCCATCAAAGCCTTTGAAGCGTTGAACGGCTACAGCGATAGCACGACAAAAATCAGCGAATGCAAGACGGCGATTCTTGAGCGGGAGTACCAGAAAGCGCTTAAATTGATGACCGAAGAGAAGTACGAAGAGGCTATCAGAGCTTTTAAAGCCCTAAATGGCTACGGTGATAGTGCGACGCAGATTAAGGAGTGCGCCTATCGGAAAGCCGAGAAACTTCGGAAGAACGATAGATATACGGATGCGTATAATGAGTATTTGACAATATCGGACTACAAAAATGTTTCTGAAACTCTCAGAGATAAGAACTTTTTGAAAGAGGTATTTAAAGAGGTATTTAGTGCGGGGACGTATCTTGCCTTTGGAAGCTATCCACAGACGAAAACCGGTAATGATGATACGCCCATCGAATGGCTGATCTTGGAGAGTGATGGAGAAACAGCGCTGCTGATCAGCCGATACGCACTGGACTGCAAGCCGTATAATAAGAATAAAGATACCACATGGGAAACGTGCACGCTTCGCGGCTGGCTGAACGACGAATTCTTCAATAAGGCGTTCAGTGCGGATGAGAAGAAATCCATCCTTCAGAGTGATGTCAGTGCGGACAAGAACCCAGAATACAACGTGAATCCCGGCAACGCAACGAAAGATAAGGTATTCCTCTTAAGCGTTGTAGAGGCAAATAAGTACTTCAAAAGTAATGATGCAAGAATGTGTGCGCCGACTGACTACGCAATCCAACGTGGGGAATGGGGACCATATGAGAGTAGAAATGTTTGCCGGTGGTGGCTCCGTTCGCCCGGCTGCATTAGTAACTGCGCTGCTTACGTCTACACCGACGGCTCCATCTACAACTACTATGTCTACATTAGTGGCTATGCCGTGCGCCCGTGTGTGCGGGTTCGGCTTTTCTAAAATGAATCACGGAATCCCATAATCCCGTACCCCGTAACCCCTAATCCCGCCCCCTAATCTCGTAATCCCTGAATCAAAGGGAAACGCCCCTGCTCGCGGCATCATCGCCAGAAGCAGGGGCATTTATGCGGTGGACAAGAACAACGAATACGATTTGAGAATCGCATTAAAATGTTCAGTTCACCACGGAAGGTTGAGAGATGAAGTCAAGTGCAGAGTAAGGCAAGATGGCGAATGAGAGAGAAGAAATTCCCCTCATTCCTACAGCCATACTGCGGTTTTCCTTACTTCAGCTTGAACAGCTTTGCTCCGTGCGGCTCGATTTCGCATTGCAGCGTGCCCTGCGCGCGGAGTGTTTCGCCCGTCCAAAGCTCGCGGCAATCGAATGCGTCACCTTCCAGCTCGGCCAGCTCCAACCCTACGGCGCGCGGCGCGTCGGATAGGTTGAACAGCGCCGCGTAGCGGCTCCCGTCCTCGTCGCGGCTGACCCAGACGGCGCATGCGTTGTTCCGGGCAATTTGCCGCGCACCAAAGGAATGGCGGTTCAGGCGCAGCACGTCGCGGTTTGTCAGCAGCGCGAGCGTCGCCTCGTCCAAGCTCGGCAGCTCCGCGCCCAGCATCAGCGGCGAGCGGAAAATCGACCAGAGCGTCAGCATCGTTTTCTGCTCAGCGGGCGTGAAACAGGTGCGATGTCCTCTGCCGAATTTCACGCCGATACGTCCTAACGGCAGCATGTCGCAGTCCGGCCAGCAGCCGGGCGCGACGTGTGTCTGCCATATTTCGCAGCGGGTGAACATGTTCTTGAGCATCTGCCAGTCATCCCAGAAATCGTCCGTTATGCGCCACATGTTGGCGTTCTGTGCCAGATGCCACGCCTTCTCGATGGGCGCGGTCCCCGGCGAAAGGCTGAGCACGATGCTCCGCCCGCAGCGATCAATCGCGCGGCGGAGCATTTCGATTTCATGCGGCGCGGCATAGGTGGGCGCGCTCGCAGAGCCTGTGCGCGCGATGTCATCAACCTTGATGTAATCCACGCCCCATGCGGCATACAGCTCAAGCAGACTGTCGTAATATGCCTGCGCGGCAGGACAGTCCGCGCGCGTGCCGAACATATCGCCGTTCCATTCGCAGATGGAGTTCGGCACGGCGATCTGGTCTGCCGTCGCGTCCGTGCCCTTTATCGGCGTGCGGGCGTAAACCGCCTGCCGAGGAACGCCGCGCATGATATGGATGCCGAATTTCATCCCCATCGCATGAATTTGCGCTGCAATCGGGGCAAAACCCTTGCCGCCGGCCGCGGATGGAAAGCGGTTCTTCGCCGGGAACAGCCGCCCGTATTCGTCCATGCTCAGCTTTGCGAACGGGATGTATTCGCATCCCGTTCGCGTGCCGGCAGACGGCTCGTACCACTGGATGTCGCATACGACGTATTCCCAGCCGAAAGGCAGCAGCTTTTCGGCCTGATAGCGGGCGTTTGAAAGCAGCTCTTCCTCCGTTACGGCGGACATGTAGCAGTCCCAGCTGTTCCAGCCCATCGGCGGTGTGAGCGCCATGCCGTCCTTGGTACGTTTCATCATTCGCGCTCCTTTGAAATTAGCAGAACGGATTCTCCGTAGGATACGGGAGCGTCTTCGGGCGGTTATAGGCGATGTCCTTTACGCCGAGGAATTTGAACACCTCAAACAGCGCCTTGCCGTAATGGCCGAACGCCACCGCGCCATGGTGCGGATAGTGCTTTTCCACCAGCACGTGCCGATAGAAGCGACCCATCTCCGGAATGGCGAACACGCCGATGCCGCCGAAGGAGCGGGTGGACACGGGCAGCACCTCGCCCTGCGCCAGATAGGCGCGCAGCGTGCCCTCGCTGTCGCACTGCAGGCGATAGAAGGTGATCGGGCCGGCGGCAATGTCGCCTTCCAGCGTTCCGCGGGTGAAATCAGGCTCGCTGCCCGCGGGCTCCAGCAGGCGGTGCTGAATCAGCTGATACTTCACCGCGCGGCTGTCGCACAGCTTGCACTCCGGCGTGTTTCCGCAGTGGAAGCCCATGAAGGTATCGGACAGCGCGTAATCGAACCTGCCGCGAATGTCCTCTTCATAGATGTAGCCGGGCACGGTGTTGTTGATGTCCAGCAGCGTCACCGCGTCGCCGGAAACGCACGCGCCGATGTATTCGCTCAGCGCGCCGTAAATGTCCACCTCGCAGGCCACGGGAATGCCGCGCGCGGCCAGACGGCTGTTGACAAAGCAGGGTTCGAAGCCGAACTGCCCCGGGAACGCCGGCCAGCACTTGTTGGCGAACGCGACGTACTGCCGCGCGCCCTTGTGCACCTCCGCCCAGTCCAGCAGCGTCAGCTCAAATTGCGCCATGCGCTCGTTCAGGTCGGCGTAATACCGTCCCTCGCCCATCTCCTTCGCCATATCGGCGCACACCTCGGGGATGCGCCTGTCGCCCGCGTGGGCATGATAGCTGACCAGCAGGTCGAGCTCGCTGTTCTCTTCAATTTCCACGCCCAGCTCATACAGTCCCTTAATGGGCGCGTTGCAGGCGAAGAAGTCCTGCGGGCGCGGGCCGAAGGTGATGATTTTGAGTCCCTTCAGACCCAGAATGGCGCGCGCGATGGGCACGAATTCGCGAATGCGCTCGGCCAGCTCCTCCGCCGTGCCGACGGGCGCTTCGGGAATGTACGCCTTCAGGTGGCGCATGCCCAAATTGTAGGAGCAGTTCAGCATGCCGCAGTACGCGTCGCCGCGGCCGTTGATCATATCTCCGTCGCCCTCGGCCGCCGCCACGAACATGCACGGGCCGTCAAAGTTGGCGGCGATCAGCGTTTCCGGCGTTTCCGGGCCGAAATTGCCAAGGAATACCACCAGCGCGCTGCAGCCGTTCGCCTTCACGTCGGCCACGGCGGCAAGCATGTCCTTCTCGTTTTCCACCGTCACCGGGCACTCGTACAGTTCGCCCGGATACGCCTGCACAATCGCGGCGCGACGGCGCTCGGACAACGCAATGGGGAAGCAGTCGCGGCTCACGGCCACAATGCCGAGCCGTACCTTCGGAAGATTCTGAATCATACGTGAACACTCCCTCGCTATGTAATAGGCTCCATTTCATTTTGCATGATAATACTTTTCCGGAAGGATGTCAAGAGACGCCCACAAAATCGCGCATCAGTCGAATACCGGTATCCAGCGCTCGTCTGTCTGCGCGTCGAAGCACAGTTCAATCTGCTCGCGCGTGACCTTCTCCTGCGCCAGCGCGTCCGGGATTTCCTCCCGCGCGAAGTAGCGGCTTTCGGTCGTTTCGAGGTTTTCCTGAAACTGTCCGCCGACGAGCGCGCAGAGCATGAAGATTTTCACGACTCCACAGGCATAGCGCGGCGGATTATGCCGGTTTCGATCCTGCACGGCAATGATTCGCTGCGGCTGAACGGTCAGTCCCGCTTCCTCGAAAACCTCCTTGGCGGTGTTCTCTCCGACGGACTGGTTCACGTCGCACCATCCGCCCGGCAGCGCCCAGCGCCCACCGTTTTCGCGCACCAGCAGGATTTTTCCCTCCGAAAACACAGCGGCGCGGGTATCCACCTTTGGCGTTTAATAGCCGGTTTCATTGCAGAACAGACCCTGAACCGTTTCAAGCGGCAGATCCGCGGCGTCGGCGAGCATTTCCGCCGAAAGCGTCCGAATCCGCTCATAGCGTTCAAGGTCGTACCGGTCGCGCCCATAGGTCAGCCCGGCCTGCGCAAGGCTCTGCAATTCCACAATCCGGTCGATCCACTCCTGTTCGTTCATGGAATTTTCCTCCCGCTAAAAAAACGCCCGTGGAAACGGATTGTTTTCACGGACGGTTTCTGGCTTTGAAATTTATTTCGCGGCCTTCGCTTTCTCAACGAGAGCGGTGAACGCCTTGGCGTCGTTAATCGCGAGCTCGGAGAGCATCTTGCGGTTGACGTTGACGCCGGCGACCTTCAGGCCGTTCATCAGCCTGGAGTAGCTGATGCCGTTCATGCGGGCGGCCGCGTTGATGCGGGCGATCCACAGGCGGCGATATTCACGCTTCTTGAGCTTGCGGCCGATGTACGCGTAACGGAGCGAACGGCGAACCTGCTCGCTGGCGGCGCGATACTGCTTGCTCTTCGCGCCAAAATAACCCTTGGACAGCTTAAAAACCTTACGACGCTTTTTCAGTGCATTTACTGCACGCTTCACTCTTGCCATTTTCGATTCGCCTCCTTACTTGTACGGAATCAGCTTTTTCATGGTGCGGCCTTCGGTGGCGGTCAGATAAGCGGCCTTGCGAAGGTTGCGGGTGCGCTTGGTGGGCTTTTTGGTGAGGATGTGGCGCTTAAAAGCCTGCGCGCGCTTCACCTTTCCGGACTTGGTCAGGTTAAACCGCTTCGCGGCGCCCTTGTGCGTTTTCTGTTTGGGCATGGGATGTTCCTCCTCTCATTAATCGCTCGCTTTGGAATCCTTTTTGGCATCGCGCGGCGCGACCATCATGGTCATGTTTCGACCCTCGACTACGGGGCGGCGTTCCACCGTGCCGTAATCCTTGATGCGCTCTGCGAATTCCTGCATAACCTGGTTGCCGATTTCGCTGTGCGCGATCTGACGGCCGCGGAAGCGGATCGTAACCTTGAGCTTGTTGCCGTCCTGCAGGAACTTGACGGCCTGGCGATACCTCACGTCAATATCGTGATCTTCAATCGTGGCAGACAGGCGTACCTCTTTCGTCTCCATGATCTTCTGATTTTTCTTGATTTCGCGCTCTTTCTTTGACATCTCAAAGCGGTACTTGCCGTAATCCATCAGCTTGCATACCGGCGGGCGCGCGGTCGGCGCGATATTGACCAGATCAAGCTGCTGTTCTTCCGCAAGCTTCAGTGCCTGAGCGGTCGGCATGATGCCGAGCTGTTCCCCCTGCTGATTGACTACGCGAACTTCCCGATCGCGAATCTCCTCGTTGATCATCAGATCGTTGATAAAGATACACCCCCCGTTTTCTTCCTCGATAAAAAAAGACCGGCGCAAACGCACCGCTCCTGCACAGGCCAACCCCTCGGCTATGTGAACCCGCGCTGGCGACGCCGCCGGGTGAGAAGCGGTAACTTCTGCTTTGACTATGGAATGATACCACGTTCCCGCCCCTCTGTCAATGCCCTTTTTGCTTTTTCACCCAAATTATACAATCCCCGGTTCCTGAAAGCGCTTGCGCAAACGGCGTTCTTCCCTTACAATATATAGGAGATCATTCAGGAGGTGTTTATATGGCGGAAAAACTTTTGAAGCGATGCGAGGTGCCGGTGGAAAAGACCTGGCGTCTGGAAGATATTTATGAGACGAACGAAGCCTGGGACGCCGACTACGCGAAGCTGAGCGAGCAGGTGGACGCGCTCAAGACCTACGAGGGCAAGCTGACGGACAGGGCGAAGCTGCTGGAATACTGCAACCTCTCGACCGACGCCGAGCAGCGGCTGGGCTCCCTGTACGGCTACGCGCGCATGCGCCGCGACGAGGACAACGCCAATCCCGTCTATCAGGCGCTCGTCGCCCGCATTCAGGCGCTGGCAACCCGCCTCTCGACGGCGGTTTCCTTTGTCGGTCCCGAGCTGCTGGCCGCGCCCGAGGGCTATCTTGAGTCCGTGCGCGCGAACCCGGACTTCTCCGACTACGATATGTGTCTGGACGACCTGATCCGTCATCGCCCGCACACGCTGTCGGCCGCCGAGGAAAAGCTCGTGGCCATGGCGGGCGACGTCGCTTCCGCGCCCAGCACGATTTACGACATGCTCACCGACGCCGACATGCGCTTCCCGGAGATCACCGACGAAGCCGGCGACAAGCTGCGCGTGACCCACGCCAACTACATTCCGCTGGTCATGAGCCGCGACGCGCGCGTGCGCAAGGACGCGTTTGACGCGCTGTATACCACCTACCGCTCGTTCTCCTCCACGATTCCCGCCGTGTACGCCGCCAGCGTGCAGGCCGATCTTTTCCGCGCCCGCGCCGGAAAGCACGCCAGCGCGCTCGCGGCCAGCCTGTTCCCGGACAACATTCCCGAGAGCGTATACAACAACCTGATTCTCGCCGTGAACGAGCACCTGCCGTCGCTTCAGAAGTTCGTGCAGACCAACGCGAAGCTGAACGGCATCGACCGGATGCACTTCTACGACCTGTACCTCGCGCCGGAGCTGGGCTTCGACGTGAAGCTGCCGTTCAACGAGGCCTACGACCTTGTGATCGACTGCCTGAAGGTGCTGGGCGAGGACTATTGCGACGTGCTGCGCCGCGCCCGCGACGAGCGTTGGATCGATCCCTTTGAAAACGAGGGCAAGTCCTCCGGCGCGTATTCGTGGGGCACCTATGCCACACATCCCTACGTGCTGATGAGCTACAAGCCCGACCTCGACCATCTGCAGACCATCGCCCACGAAATGGGTCATTCGCTGCACACGTGGTACTCCAACACCCAGCCCTTCTCAAAGAGCGAATACTCGCTGTTCGTCGCCGAGGTCGCCTCGACCGTGAACGAGGTGCTGGTGCTGATGGAGCTGATGGATCGTCACCCGGAGGACAGCGCGCAGGCCTACCTGCTTTACAGCCTGCTGGATTCCTTCCGCGGCACCGTGTTCCGCCAGACGATGTTCGCCGAGTTCGAGAAGAGCAGCCACGAGATGGCCGAGCGCGGCGAAGCGCTCACCGTCGAAAGCCTGAACGCCGTGTACGCCGACCTGAACAAAAAGTACTACGCCAATCTGGCCTACGATGAGCTGATTGCCTACGAGTGGATGCGCATCCCGCACTTCTACCGCGCGTTCTACGTGTACAAGTACGCCACCGGCTTCTCCGCCGCCATGGCGATCGCCGGCATGATTCGCCGCGAAGGCGTGCCCGCCGTCGAGCGCTACAAGCGCTTCCTGCACGCGGGCGGCAGTCTCTATCCCATCGACGCGCTGAAACTGGCGGGCATCGATATGTCGTCGCCCGAGCCGGTTCGCAGTGCGCTGAACGAATTTGACGCGCTGCTCGAAAAGTATATCGCCGTAACCGGGAAGTGAAATCGATGACAGGAAAGGAAATCCTTCAAATTGCCCTCAGGCAGTCGGCCGTGGATTGCTGCTGCGCGCCGGAGGACTTCCTTTCCTCCGAAAACGCGGTTTTCCCGTCCCAAAAGCGGCTGGGAGCGCGAAAATACCTCGCGCTCCCGCAGCTTCTGGATTTCGTCAGCTATGGGCATGCCACCGTTGCTTCCGGGCGCGAAGACCTTCTTCCGCTCGCCCGGAAGCATATGGAAGCCTTTCCCGGTCATTCCGCGTTCGAAGCCGCCGGGATTGTTTCCCTCGCCCGCGCGCTCGCGCCCCTGAACCTTGCGCCTGTATACGACGGCGAATACTTCCTGCCCGACCCCGAACGGCTTCAGGCGCGTGCCTGCCCGTTTCCGCTTCGCTTGCTGGAAAAAGACGCGCTGGCCGACCTGTACCGCCCCGAATGGAGCAACGCGCTGTGCGAACACCGCCGCGAGCTGGACAGGCTGGCCGTCGGCGCGTACGACGGCGATACGCTCGTCGGCCTTGCGGGCTGCTCCGCCGACTGCGAAACCATGTGGCAGATCGGCGTGGACGTTCTTCCCACATACCGCAATCTCGGCATTGCCAAGGCGCTGACCAGTCGGCTGGCACTCGAAACCCTGCGCCGCGGCAAAGTGCCCTTCTACTGCTGCGGCTGGGCGAATGTTCCCTCCGCGCGAAACGCCCTCGCCTGCGGCTTTCGCCCCGCGTGGGCACAGCTGACCGTGAAGCCGACCGAGGATTCATTATAATAGGAAGCATCACTGCCAATTCCAATGAAAATGCCGGGATAAGGCTCCCGGCTCGCCGCAGACAGCGGACGCTTCGCAGCGCGACGCTGTTTTTTCTTATTTCCCGACCATGATGCGTTTGACGTGCTCAGATAATTATTCAACGCACTCCCGCAGGCATTATTCAGAGTCTTTCGCTCGCTGCGCCCACGGCATTCAAACGGAACACCGGCGCGATGGGGCTTTCGCCGCGCAGTCCCTCCGGAATATGCAGCACCGCGTGATTCTCAAACGTCTCCACGCGCACGGGCGCGCCGGAGCCGAGCAGCTTCGCTTCGCGCACGTCCGGCAGCGGAACGGTTACGCTTTCGCCCATCGTTTTGCCCTCTGGCAGCCGCCAGAGCGCGTAGCGCGCATGGGCGTTCTGGGTGAATGACCACTCGCCGTCAAAGTACGGTGCCAGCGCGCGCGTTTCGAAAATCGCTTCGCCGTGCACACGCAGCCAGTCGCCCAGCTCCAACGCGCGCTCGCGGGCGCGCAGCGGCAGACGGCCGTCCGGCTGTGCGCCGATGTTCAGCGCCATGTTGCCGCCCTTGCCCACCACGTCGATCAGCAGATGCGTCAGCGTCCGCAGCGGCTTCAGCACGTCTTCATAGCCGAAAGCGAACGAACGCCCGATCGTGATGCAGCTTTCCCACGGCACCGGAATGTAATGGTCCGGCACCTGCTGCTCAGGCGTGATGTAGTTTTCCGTTTCGCCGCCAATCGTGCGGTCGGCGAGAATCAGCCCCGGATTGATCTTCCGCGCCCGCTCGGCCAGCTCCATCAGCCGGATGTCCTGATGGTTGCGCGGGCCGACCTGCCCGCCGTCCAGCCACAGAATGTCCACCGGCCCCAGCTTCGTCACCAGCTCCATCAGCTGATTGTGCGTGAATTCGACGTACTTTTCCCACAGCTCCGGCCGCTTGCGCGGATCGTAGGTTGGATTGCGCCAGTGCGCCACCGGCAGTTCGCAGTCCGGCGCCCAGTACCACGGGCAGTGCCAGTCCGGCTTGGAAAAGTAGGGTGCGATGTGAATGCCGCGGGCGCGGAACGCGTCAAACAGCACCTTGGCGATATTCGCGTACTGGTGTGTGTGGAACGGACAGTCCGCGCCGGTCACCTTGTAGTCGCTGTACGCGGTATCGTACATGCAGAAGCCGTCGTGGTGCTTCGTCGTGAAGATAAAATAGCGGAAGCCGACGCGCGCGGCGAAGTCCGCCCACTCGTGCGGCTGGAAGCGCAGCGGATTGAACGACCGGTTCAGGTCGAAATACTGCCTGCGGAACAGCTCCGCGTCCGGCTCCCACGTGTAATCCTTGCGCGCCCAGTCCGCGTCGCCGTCCGACAGCGGCCAGCTTTCGCAGATTCCCAGCTCCGAATACGGCCCCCAGTGCACCATCAGCGCCAGCTTCTGATCCCGGAACCACTCCAACCTCTCGCGCACCGCCGCTTCCTTCGGCACGACGTACGCGTCTTCCTCCGAATGATTGATAATGTCCCCGCGCAGAGCCTCGATCAATTCAGACACGCCGTATCCTCCTTCGTCCGTTTCGTTCTTCCATTCTAACATATTTTTCCGTGTTCCGCTACCGGTTTGGAAACGAAAAATCCGTCTTTGAAAAACAGATTCCGTTTTTCAAAGACGGGAATACGTCTGCCCTATTTCCATTCAAAGCGCTCGCACAAAAGTGTTGTGCCCTCGTGGGTTACGGTGAGGACGCCCGGGCCGGTTTCGGCCTGGCGGGTCTGGCCGTCGGCGGTCACACGGGCGATGCCCGCGGCGACCTCGGCGGCGTATTCGGCGTGGCGCGGCAGGATGGCCGTGTCGCCTTCCCGCGTGCGCACCACCAGCCGCTCGGCTTCGCCGTCAAACGCGGTGCGCTGCGGCGTGACGATTTTCAGGTGAAACCCATTCACGGCTTACTTCCCCGCTTTCCTGAGCACGTCATCGATGCCGCCCGCGAAGAGGAACGCGCTTTCCGGAATATCGTCATGCTTGCCCTCGATGATCTCGCGGAAGCCGCGCAGCGTCTCGGCGATGGGCACATAGCGTCCCTCCATGCCGGTGTACTGCTCGGCGACGGAGAACGGCTGGCTCAGGAAGCGCTGCACCTTGCGGGCACGGGCAACGGTCAGCTTGTCCTCCTCGGACAGCTCGTCCATGCCCATGATGGCGATAATGTCCTGTAATTCCTTGTAGCGCTGCAGAATGCTCTGCACGCCGCGAGCGATTTCGTAGTGCTCTTTTCCGACGATCTCCGGCGCGAGGATGCGGCTGGTGGAATCCAGCGGATCCACGGCGGGATAGATGCCCAGCGACGATATGGCGCGGCTGAGCACCGTCGTCGCGTCCAGATGCGCGAACGTCGTGGCCGGCGCGGGGTCGGTCAGGTCGTCCGCCGGAACGTACACGGCCTGAATGGACGTGATCGAGCCCTTGCGGGTGGAGGTGATTCGCTCCTGCAGCGCACCCATTTCGGTCGCCAGCGTCGGCTGATAGCCGACGGCGCTGGGCATACGCCCAAGCAATGCGGAAACCTCGCTGCCCGCCTGCGTGAAGCGGTAGATGTTGTCGATGAACAGAAGTACGTCCTGCTGCTCTTCGTCGCGGAAATACTCCGCCATCGTCAGACCGGACAGCGCCACGCGCATGCGCGCTCCCGGCGGCTCATTCATCTGTCCGTACACGAGCGCGGTCTTGCCGAGCACGCCGGACTCCTTCATTTCATTGTACAGATCGTTGCCCTCGCGGGTACGCTCGCCCACGCCCGCAAACACGCTGATGCCGCCGTGCCGACGGGCGATGTTGTTGATCAGCTCCATGATGATGACTGTCTTGCCCACGCCCGCGCCGCCGAACAGGCCGACCTTGCCGCCCTTGGCGTAGGGCGCGATCAGGTCGATGACCTTGATGCCGGTTTCGAGGATTTCCGTGGACGTCTGCTGCTCGTCATACGGCGGCGGCAGACGGTGAATCGGCCATTTTTCCGCGGTATCCGGCGCGCTCATGCCGTCAATCGGCTCGCCGAGCAGATTGAACATGCGTCCCAAGCATTTATCGCCCACCGGCACCTCAATCGGAGAACCGGTATCGACGCACGCCGCGCCGCGCGCGAGTCCGTCCGTTGAATTCATGGAGATCAGGCGCGCCACGTTGTCGCCGACGTGCTGCGCGACCTCCATCACCAGCGTTTTCCCGTTCACCTCGGTAGTGACGGCGTTTCGCATGGCGGGCAGCTGCCCGTCCGCAAATTTCACGTCCACGACAGGCCCGATCACCTGCACGACGATGCCCGTATTCATGCCCTTCATCCTTCCTGATTCTCCGCGCCCGCGACAATCTCGGTCAGCTCCTGCGTGATCGCACCCTGCCGCGCGCGGTTGTATTGAAGCTTCAGCCGGTCGATCATCTGTCCGGCGTTGCGGGTCGCGCTGTCCATGGCCATGCGCCGCGCCGCGGTTTCGCACAGGAACGCTTCCCGCGCCGCCGCGTACAGCATGCCGGTCAGTGCCGTTTTGACCGCCGCGTCGAAAATCCCCTCCGGAGCCGGTTCAAAGACCATCTGCTCCTTGGGCGCGGGCTCGGTTCCCTTTTCAAGGGGAAGCAGCCTTGTAACGGCCGGCTCCTGCGAAAGCATCGAGCGGAACTTGGTATGCACCAGCTCCACGCGCGTCCAGCGGCCGTCCCGATAGCCCGCAATCGCCAGCTCCGCGGCGCGTTCCGCCGCGCCGGTATCAAACGCCTCCACGCGCGCGAACGCGTCGTCCGCAATTTCCGCGCCGCTCGCCGCAAGGCTTTCCATTGCCTTCCGGCCGACCGGCAGACATACGCACGCGCCCGACCGCATTTGCTCCGCCGTCAAACGCAGAACGCCGCTGTTGTAGCCGCCCGCCAGTCCGCGGTCGCCCGCGATCACGATCAGAAGCGTTTTGCCTTCCTTCTCATCCTGTAAAAACGCGCTTTTCGTGCCCGGCGGTGCGTAGCGCGCCAGCGTATCCAGCGTTTCCTTCGCCGCGGCGAAGAACGGACGGCTCGCGTCCCGTTTCTCTCGCGCGCGGCGAATGCGCGACGCAGCGACCAGCTGCATGGCGTGCGTCAGCTGCCGCGTGCTTTCCACGCTGCGGATGCGCGTTTTAATGTCCTTCATCGAAGCTCCAGCCATCAGTTACGCCCCCCGCCCGGCGAGGAAATCGTCCGTGAACCGGCAAATCGCCTCGTCCAGCTTCTGCCAGCCTTCGTCCGTCAGGCTGCCCGTTTCGCGAATCTCCTTCAGCAGCGGCTCATGCTGTGCGCGCATGCGCTCGTACAGCGCCCGCTCATATTCGCGCACGTTCGAAACCTTCACGTCCTTCAGCCGGTCGTTGACCACGGCATACAGGATGCACACCTGATCCTCTACCGCCACCGGCTCGTTTCGACCCTGCTTCAGCACCTCCACGATGCGCTCGCCCTGCTGAAGCCGCGCGCGGGTGTCCGCGTCCAGATCACTTCCAAACTGGGCAAACGCCTGCAGCTCGCGGTACTGGCTGTAGAGCAGCTTCAGCGTGCCCGCGACCTTCTTCATGGCCTTGATCTGCGCGTTGCCGCCGACGCGGGACACCGAAATGCCCGGGTTCACGGCGGGCATGATGCCCTCGTGGAACAGCTCGCTTTCCAGATATACCTGCCCGTCGGTGATGGAAATCACGTTTGTGGGAATATACGCGGATACGTCGCCCGCCTGCGTTTCGATGATTGGCAGCGCCGTAAGGCTTCCGCCGCCGTATTCCGGCGCGAGCCGCGCCGCGCGCTCCAGCAGACGGCTATGCAGGTAGAACACGTCGCCCGGATACGCCTCGCGTCCCGGCGGACGACGAATCAGAAGCGACAGCGCGCGGTACGCCACGGCATGCTTGCTCAGGTCGTCGTAGATAATCAGCACGTCCCGACCCTTGTCCATGAAGTACTCGCCCATAGCGCAGCCGGAATACGGCGCGATATATTGCATCGGCGCGGATTCAGAGGCCGTCGCGGATACGACGATGGTGTAGTCCATCGCGCCCGCGCGGGTCAGCTGCTCCACCAGCTGCGCCACGGTGGACTGCTTCTGGCCGATGGCCACATACACGCACATGACGTTTTTGCCCTTCTGGTTGATGATCGTGTCCGTCGCGATGGCCGTTTTTCCGATCTGGCGGTCGCCGATGATCAGCTCGCGCTGACCGCGGCCGATGGGAATCATCGAATCGATCGCTTTGATGCCCGTCTGAAGCGGCTCGCTGACGCTCTTTCGTTCGATGATGCCGGGCGCGTCGTGCTCCACGGGGCGCATCTCGGCGGCGTCCACCGGGCCCTTGCCGTCAATCGGCTCGCCCAGCGCGTTCAGCACGCGCCCGATCAGCTTTTCGCCCGCTGGAACGGAAACGACCCTGCCCGTGCGCTCGACGCGCGTACCCTCGGCCACGTCCCTGTCCTCGCCCAGCAGCGCGACGGCGACGCTGTTTTCCTCCAGATTCATCGCCATGCCGTAGCCGCCCGTGGCAAAATGCAGAAGCTCTCCGGCCACGCACCTGTCCAGCCCGGACACGCGCGCAATGCCGTCGCCCACGATCAGCACCGTGCCTGTGTCGGCCTCGGAGACCTTCGCTTCATAGTTTTTAATCTGCTCCCGTATGACGCGGGATATTTCTTCCGGCTTCAGCCGCATGATTTCGTCCTCCTGCCGTCAGGCGTCCGTGCGCAGCGCCTGTCCGATTTCGTCAATCCGGTTCCTGAGCGTGTTGTCATACGTGCGGCCCTCTACGTTCACTCGCACGCCACCCAGCAGCGACGCGTCCGTCCGCGTCTCAAGAAGAATGGTCTTCCCCGTGAGCGCCCTGAGCTTTTCGGTCAGCGCCGCGCGCTGCTCGTCCGTCAGCGGGCGGGCGGTAACCGCCTGCGCCACGGCGATTCCGTGATCCCGGTACTCGTTTTCCCGAAAGCGCTTCACGCACGCGGAAAACTCCCCCGCGCCTCCGCGCACCGCGAGCAGCTTCACAAAGCTCATCAGATACGGATGCACCCGCTCCCGAAGCGCCGCGTCAATGAGCCCCTCGCGCTCCTCCCGGGGCAGCGCGGGATTGCCAATCAGGGTCAGATACGCGGGTTCCGCGGCAAAGCACTCGTTCAGCGCCTCCGCTTCCTCCAGTATCCGCTCCTCAATCCCCTCGCTGCGCGCTAAGGAATACAGCGCGTCGCCGTATTCGGCGGCAAACTCCGTCACGGCTCATCACCCGCGCTTTTTATAAATTCTTCGACCAGCCGGTCGTGATCCTCGCGCGTAACCTCGCGCTCCACCACCTTACCGGCAATGTCCACGGCCATGTCGGCCAGCTCGTCCCTGGCTTCCCGCAGCGCCTTGCGCTTCTGAAGCTCGATGTCCTCCTCGGCGCGGCGACGCAGCAGCACGGCTTCATCGCGCGCGTCCTCCACGATCTCATCGCCCCGGCGGCGGGCGCTGTCCTGCGCCGCGACAATCAGCTCGTCGGCTTCCTTGCGCGCGCCGGACATGCGCTCGTCATACGCCTGCTTCAGCGCCTGCGCTTCCTTCTGCGCGTCCTCGGCCTTCTGATACATGCCGCCGATTTCCGCCTGCCGCTGCTCAAGCACCGCGTTCACAGGCTTGAACAGGAACTTTTTCAGAATCAGCATCACGATCAGCAGGTTGACGACCTCGAAAATCATCGTCCACGGCGTCAGGGATACAAATTCTTGAACCTCTCCCGGCATACTTCGTCACTCCCGTATATTAACCGAGCTTGCCGACCAGCGGGTTGACAAACAGCAGAATCAGCGCGATGACCAGCGAATAGATACCGGTCGTCTCCGCCATGGCGACGCCCAGAATCATCGTGGACGTGACCTCGCTCTTGCACTCCGGCTGGCGGCCGATGGCTTCCAGCGCCTTCGCGACGGCGTTGCCTTCACCGATACCAGGGCCGAGACCCGCGATCATCGCGAGACCCGCGCCAATCGCCGACGCGGCGAGCACGATTGCCTTCGACAGATACTTTACTTCTTCCATTCCCATTGAGATGACCCTCCCGTCTCTTTTTCCGTTTCGTTATTGCGCAGCCGCCGACACATACGCCATGGTCAGCATGCTGAAGATAAACGCCTGTATGCAGCTGGAAAAGATGTCAAAATACAGCGACAGCACCGCCGGCAGACCGACCTGGAAAAACGGAATGCTCGCCAGCGCGCCCGGCAGGAATTTGAATACCGCCGCCGACAGCGCGGACAGCGCCGCGTATACCAGCGCCGTAACCACCGTTCCGGAAGCGACGTTTCCGAAATGACGGAACGCCATCGAAATCGGCGTGGCGATTTCAGAAACGATGTTCATCGGCAGCATGACCACGATCGGCTCGGTATATCCCTTCAGATAGCCGAGGAAGCCGTTGGCACGGATCTTGTAATACGTGATCAGCACAAACACCATCAGCGACCAGCCGACCAGCGTGGACAGATCGCTCGTGGGCGCGTACAGCCCCACCATGCTCGACAGGCTGCACAGCGCTGACAGCGCCATAATCGCCGCAATCAGGGGCGGATAGTCGCGGAACGCCTCGCCCATATTCGTCTTCACAAGGCCGTTCACCTTCGTCACGATCCACTCGGCGACCATCTGCCGCTTCGTGCCCCCGCGCACCGTGAGCCCGCGCGTCAGGATGCGGCAGGCGATGAAGATCACAAGCATGATCAGCCACGTGTTCACCACCGTCTCCGTGATCACGACGCTGCCGAAGCGCACGAGAATTTTTGCGCCCGAAATTTCAATGTTGCTCATAAGGTCTCCTGTGTCTTATCCTGCTTCTTCTTTTTAAAGTGCTCAATCGCCGGAACGATCATCACGACGGCGCGCGGCGCAAGCAGCATCACCGCCGCCGCGACCCAGTTGAACACCGGCGCTTCCACCGCCACGATGAACACGGCGGCCATCAGAATCAGCCGCAGAAGATAGCTCGCGCGCATGCGCTTCTTCCCGCGCTTCTGGTCGGCGGCACCCTCCTCGACGATGTGCTGTACCGTCAGCCCCAGAAGCAGGAAGCAGACGATCGCGCACGCGCCGCCCAGCAGCCCGCCAAGGACGATCGTGTAATCAAACGTTCCGGTAATCAGCGCCACGGCGCAGACCAGCGCAAAGCACGCCAGCGTGCCCCACGCAATGCGCACGGTTTCCTTTTTTACCGCCGGTTGAATGGCCATATGCATCCTCCTCGCAGTATCGTTTATTTGTATTATATCCAGCAAACTTTCAAAATCAAGGGATTTTCGGAACATTCAACTCAATTTGCAATTTGACAGTTTCGGCGTCATATTTTCATCTCTATTTCAACACTTAACAGAAAACGTCCAGATACTGGCAGCTTCTTGGCGCAGAATAAAAAATCCCCGCGGGATGACGCATGCATCCCGCAGGGAAACGTCTCCTCTCCGAAGCGCGGCTTCAGGCAAGGTTCCGCGTTATCTGGTCACGTCCATGGTCACGGCGCACTGCAGATACCCCGGCTTCAGCCCGGCGAGGACGGCGCCGAGGTAGTCCTTCCCCAGCATGTCGTAGAAGCTGCCGCTGATATTCAGGTCGGGCAGCCGGCCGACCAGCTCGCCATCCTCCATCAGGTAGGCCATCTGTACGGGCGTGGCGAAATGGCCGTCGGGCGTAGCGTCGCCGCCGGAGGCCATCACGACGTACACCGCCCTGCCGGGCGCCAGCTCGCGAAGCGTCTGCGCGGTCGGATCCACATAAAACTGGTTGAAGCCCCGCGAGGGCACGCCGTCGTAGGCAGCCGCCGCCGTGCCGAGGTTGGGCAGACCGAACTGCTCCGCCGACTTCTTGGTGGTCAGCAGGCCGGTCAGCGTTCCCTTTTCAATCAGCGCGGGACGCAGACCGGGCGCGACGCAGCCCTCCTCGTCAAAGAAGCGAGCGCCGGGGTTCGTCGCGGGGTTCATGTCGTTTCGAAGGGAGAGATTGTCCGAGAACACCTTCTGACCCAGCTTGCCGCTGAGCAGCGACGCGCCCGAGACGTACATTTCGGCGACAAAATGCTGAAGGAACGTGCCAAACAGCCCATAGGCGGTCATCACCACGGGATACCGGCCGGGCTCGATGTCGGCCGGGGTATAAAACGCGTCGTATTCCTTTTTAAACTGAGCCAGCAGTCCGTCCTCGTCGAAGCAATTTCCCTCATAGGAAAGCCCGGTGTCGAACAGATTGCCCGAGCCGCGGTTCTGCGCCAGCAGACTGATGTCGATGCTGCGCCCGGAGCTGACCAGATGCCGTCCCTGCGAATTGCGATACTCCGCCCTTTCGTCGTTCAGGCTGATTTTGTTGGAAAAGGCAAACCGGGGGCACATCTCGCCCAGCCGATCCAGAAAGCGCTGCATGGTGGGAATGAACCTGGACACAGGGATGATTTCCTCGTCGTGCGCCTCTTCCCGCTCCAGCGCGCCGTCCAGCCTGCAGGGATAGGGAATGCCCAGCGCCAGCGCCTTGACGGCCTTCTTTTCCAGCGCGGCCTCGTCCGGCGTACCCAGACAGCCGGCCACGCCGATGCAGCCGTTTTCGTACACGCGAACGGTGCCGGTGGTTTCCTCCTGCTCGCGGAAGCTGTCAATCTTGCCGCCGGTCACGTTCAGGGTAACGGAGCGGCTGGTTTTCGTCAAAAACTCTTTTTCCATGGCGTTTTCACCTCACTGCACATTCATGGACGATACGCGGACATACGGGCCGCCGAAGCCCACGGGCAGACCCATCTGCTCCATTTTGCCGCAGCCGCCGGTTACGAACGACAGCATCTGCACGTCGCGCGTCAGGCCGTCGATCAGGCCAAGGGTCTCAAACACGGAGCCGGTCAGCACGCTGATCTGCACCGGCCGTCCGAGCTTGCCGTCCACAATCTCGTAGGCCAGGCTGGGCGCGATGGTAAAGGTGCTCATGCCGCTGCCGTGACGGATGGTCTTGATAAAATATCCCTTCCTGATGGGCGCAATCAGCTGATCGAAATCCAGATCGCCGCCCTCAATATACGTGTTGGTCATGCGAACGATGGGCTCGAAGCTGCAATCGATGGCGCGGGCGTTGCCCGTCAGCGCCTCGTCCAGCGCGGCGGCGGTCTGCGCGCTGTGCAGACGACCCGCCAGCACGCCATTCTGAATCAGATAGTTCTTGCGTGCCTTCGTTCCCTCGTCGTCATAGGGCACATAACCGCAGCCGGGCAGCTCGCCCCACTCGGCGATGGACAGGATGGGCGAGCCCACGTTTTTGCCCAGCTGCCACTCGTCCCGCATGGTTTCATCCGAAAGCATGAAATCCGATTCGGACTTGTGTCCGAAGGACTCGTGCGCGAACACGCCCGCCGCCTCCGGCGACAGCACTACGGGGTACTTGCCCGGCTCGACGGGCACGGAGTTCCTCATAAACGCCGTCTGCTCCGCCACGGCCGAACGGATTTCCTCCGTCAGCCCCTTCAGCTCGTCAAAGCGAATCGCGCCCTTCTGCCAGTGGCCGGAGAACTTCTTTTCGCCTTCCGTCATGCTGCAATAGAAGGACAGGCCGCATGTCTGGTAATCATACGTAATGTCCGCGCCCAGACTGGACTGGAAGTGGAACACGCTGCTGCGGTCGACATACGAGCCCTCGGGCATGGTTACGCACGCGTCCTCGGTCAGAAGCGGCAGATACGACCTGAGCAGCGCCTGCTTTTCCTCGGCCGGAACGTTCCGAACGGAAGCGTTCGTAAACTGCATCCGGCTGTCCCGGTTGCACTCGAAGCGGCGAACGACGGGGTCGTTCAGAATTTCCCCATTCGGCGTCGCGGCGGCGTACAGGCCGTCCAGCGTTTTCTGCAGGTGCGCCAGATCGGTCACGGACGCGTAGTACCACATCCGGCCGTCGTACACGCGCAGGAAGGCGCGGCGCTCCTCGCGGGTCTTCATCTCTTCCAGAACGCCCGCTTTATAGGAAATGGTCGTGCGGCTGCGATCCTCCGTCCGCACATCCGCGTAAAAGTCTTTTCTGAATTCAATCATTCAAGATGTTCCTCCTTTTCGCCCGGTCGAACGCATCTCTATATATATCATCATTGGGGGGAAAAGTGATTTTTGCGCGCCTTCGTTCGCGATTCAGCAGCCAAGAAGCGGCAGATCCAGTTCAAACAGAATCTGATTGATCTCGATCACGTCGTAATGCCCCGTCCGGATGCAATATTCCACCACAATGTCCAGCTTGCTGCTGTGAGAAAGCGCGAAGCCCGCCCGCTCGAGCAGCGTGCGCGTTTCCGCGAGCGTCAGCCGCAGCGCGACGGCGAAGGCGAGCACCGTCGATTTTCCGGGGCGATAATCGGGATTGTTCCGAATCTTGCTGAACAGCCGCCGGTCGATGTTCGCCCGCTTGTAGCACTCCGCGTCCGTCATGTGCTTCTCGTCGATCATTCGAAGCAGCGTCTGCGAAAAGCCCTCGTCCACCTGTTCCAGCAAATCGTTCAGCGAAGCGGTTTCCTCCACGGGACATTCGTACATCACGCACTCGTCCGCCAGATTCTGGCGGCGCATGCGCTCCCACGCCGCGTCCGTGTGCTCGTCGACGTACACGTCGTCGATATACGCCTTCACCTCGTGGAACAGCTTGCCGCCGAGCTCGAACGCGTCCCTCGCGAACACGACGAGATACACCGTCATGTCGTTTTCCATCAGAAACGCCGCGATCGTCTCCACCGCCGCCTGCATCGCCTGCGCCTTCGGATAGCCGTACGCGCCGGCGGAAATCAGCGGAAACGCGACGGACTCGCACCCGTGCGCCTTCGCCAGCGCCAGCGAATTTCGATAGCAGGCGGCAAGCTGTGCGCGTTCTCCGTGCGTTCCGCCCCGCCAGACGGGGCCGACGGTGTGAATCACGTATCGGCACGGAAGGCGATAGCCGCCCGTCAGCTTCGCTTCGCCGGCTCTGCAGCCGCCCAGCGTCCGGCATTCCGCCAGAAGCTGCGGCCCGGCGGCGCGATGAATCGCTCCGTCCACGCCGCCCCCGCCCAGCAGGGTCGGATTCGCGGCGTTCACAATCGCGTCCACGGCCATTTTCGTAAGGTCGTTGCGGACGATTTCAAGGGGCATTCGTCTTCCTCCTTCCAAAATCCGTTATCGCGTCAGCGCGGCAATCGCTTCTTCCCCGGTGGCGGCGAAAAACACGTCGCGTCCCCGGTTGCTCTCCCGCATGAAATCCTTCAGCGGCTTGCTCGTGTAGCGCGAAAAGTCTCCGTATATCGCGATGCGGTCATCCTTTTCCCTCTTTTTCCAGCTTCTGCGCGAACGCCGCCAGCGCCGCGAGTCCGTCCCGCAGCGTCTGCGTATCGCTGGCGTAGCCGATGCGGAAGCAGCGCGGCTGCCCGAAGCAGTCGCCCGGCGTTACGAACACGCCGGTTTCCTCATACGCGCGGCGGCAGAATTCATAGGACGGCAGTTCAAAATCGTAATATACCAGCGCGGTCGTGCCCGCCTGCGGCTTCACATAATCGAAGCGTGGCTGGCTCCGCACCCACTCGTCCAGAATCGTCAGATTCTCGCGCACGATCTGCCGGTTGCGGGCGAGCATTTTTCCCGCGTGGCGAAGCGCGAGGGACGCGACCGCGTCGTCAAACATGCCGCAGCTGATCAGGTTGTAATCGCGGTGCGACAGGAACGCGCGCAGTGCCGCCCGGTCGTGCGTGGCAATCCAGCCCATGCGCAGCCCGGCCAGCGAAAACACCTTGGACATGCTGCTGACGGAAATGCCCCTCTCATAAAGATCGACGATCGACGCGCACCAGCCGTCCGTCTGTGTCAGATGCCGGTACACCTCGTCGCACAGCACATACGCGCCTACGCCGCGCGCGATCTCGACGATCTCCTTCAGCATTTCCTCCGGCATCAGCGCGCCGGTCGGATTGTTGGGATTGTTGACGCAGATCAGCTTCGTTTCCGGCGTGACCAGCGCGCGCAGCTCGTCCATGTCGGGCAGGAAGCCGTTTTCCCGCGTCAAGTGCAGAATCGCAACCTCCGCGCCGATCGATTCCGGAATGGAATACAGCTGCTGATAGGTCGGCATGATGCTCACCACGCGGTCGCCCGCGGAAATCAGCGAGCAGAACACATGGTGATTCGCGCCCGCCGCGCCGTGCGTCGGCACGATTTCGCCCGGCTGTATGGTGCGGTAAAGCCCGGCGATGCCCTCCCGCAATTCAGGCGAGCCCAGAATCGCGCCATAGGTCAGACGGCGCGCGCCGAAATCGGCAAGGAACGCTGCCCTGTCCTCGCCCGTGAGCGCGAACAGCTTGTCAAGGGACACCGAATCCACACAGGTTTCGGCGATGTTGTACCGCGCGCCATCCTCATATTCGTTCATCCACTCTTCCACGGCAAACGGCCGGATGTTCATACCCTTTTCTCCTTTGCGTACATGAAATGCTTTTCCCGGCCTTTTGGGACGCCGGAAACGCAAACGGCGGCCCGTCGGCCGCCGCTTTCCCGAAGCTGATTATCGATCCTGACCAACCAGCTCGTTTTTCTTGTTTTCCAATGCCTGCGCGATGCCGTCGGTCTGCTTCTGCAATGCGTCCAGCAGACGATAGGCGTCCTGAACAGCCTTCAGACGGCGCTCGTGCGCGTCGCTGCGCGCCTTGTCCATCAGGTCTCTGGCTTCCGTGCGGGCGCGCTGCATAATCTCGCTTTCGCTGACCTTGCGGGCGGCGTAGTCGTCCGCCTGCCGCTTGGTCGCCTTCGCGCGCTCCTCTGCATCGGCCACCGTCGCCCTCGCGCGGCGCTGCGCGTTGTCGCCGATCGAGGCCGCCCGTTCGCTGGCCTCGTCCAGAATGGACTTCGCCTTCACGTTGGCGGTCGTCACCTTGGCCTGCGCCATGCTCTCGGCCTTTTCGAGAATGCGGTTCTTCTCTTCGTAGATTTTCCAGCCGTACTGGATCGCGTCGGGCAGATTGCGCTTCATATCGTCCAGAATCTTGAAGCACTCGTCCACATCCACCAGCTTTTTCGTGGTCAGCGGAACGTTCGTGCCGCTGCTCATCGCCTTTTCAAGATAGTCGAACAGCTGCATGAAGTACGTGGTATCGTTGGGCTCGTCGTCCTCGTCTTCCTCCTCGCCCTCTTCCTCGTCCTCATATTCCTCTTCTTCCTCGCCGTCCGTCTCCTCGTCGTCGTAGTCGTAGGATTCCTCGTCCGCGTCTGCGCCGTAATCCTCTTCCTCGGCCTCGGGCGTCGTCTGCGTCTCGTCCTGCGGATCGTACTCGTCTTCCTCATGAAGCCGCGCGTCGCGCTCCTGTTCCATGCCTTCCACTCCTTTAGCCGGCGCTGAACCAACGCCTGATGTCGTTTCGTATCGGTTCGGGAACCATCCCGTCAAGGCTGCCGCCGTGCCGCGCCACGTCCACCACGATGGTGGACGAAATCGCCCGATGCTCGGGTCTGGCCGGCAGGAAGATCGTGTCGATGCCCGTGAGCATGCGGTTCACGTCCGCCGCCTGCAGCTCGTATTCCATATCCGTCACATTGCGGACGCCGCGCACCAGCACGCCCGCGCCCAGCTTCTTCGCCAGCTCCGCGGTCAGTCCCGTGCCCCACACGACCTCCACATTGTCAAGCCCCGCCGCGGCGCGGCGAAGCATTTCGCATCGCTCCTCCGCCGACAGAAGGTATTTCTTCTCCGGGTTGACCATCACCGCAACCACCACGCGCTCAAACATGCATGCCGCGCGGCGAATCACGTCCAGATGGCCGTTCGTCGGCGGGTGAAAGCTGCCCGCAAACAGCGCGATCATGTCTCTCCCCTCGCCCTCACAAAATCGATCACCGTATCGCGATACGCGCGGGAATCGAAAATCTCAAATCCGTCCGGCAGGGACAGCGCCGCGTCCTTCCGCCGTTCCAGCACGATCACCGCGTCCTCCGAAAGCATCCCGCCGTCCTTCAGCATGCGCACGCTCTCGGCATACGCTTCCGCCATCCGGTACGGAGGATCGAGGAACACCAGATCGAACCGCTGGCCCGCCAGCGCCCGAAGCGACTGCCGGTAATCGGCGCGAAGAATCCGCGCGCGGGACGGCTTTTCGTCCTTCAGCACCGCTTCCGCGTTGCGCTCAATGGCGCGAATCGCCGCGGGCGACACATCCGCAATCGCGGCAAACGCCGCGCCCCGGCTCAGCGCCTCCAGCGCCAGCGCGCCGGTGCCGCCGAACAGATCCAGCACGTGTGCCCCATACAGGCGCGCGCTCAGAATGTTGAACAGGGACTCGCGCGTGCGATCCGCCGTCGGACGCGTATCCATGCCCTCCGGCGCAAACAGCCTTCGACCGCGAGCGTCGCCGCCGATGATTCGCAAGTCGCATCACTCCGTAAAAATTATACCATGCTATTGCAACACTTGCAATAGATTTATCACATTTAACGAGCTGTCCGCCTTAGGGCAGCGGCGCGCAAATGAGGCAGGCGGCCGGCGAGTGGATTTTTCGTCGGACGCAAATGCAAATTCCGAAGGTAAATCGAGGAATTTGCATGCCGCATAGGACGGAAAAGACGTCGCCCGACGTGCCGCCGAATTGTGCGATGGCGCCTCAGACCTCCGGCTTGACCTGCTTCGGCTGACGCGCGCGGCCGAACACCTTCAGCTTCTTTTTCTTGCGGCGGGAGCCCTTCGCGATGTCGTCCATCTTCTTCTTGTGCATTCTGGGGCCCTGCATATAGCCGATCATCATCGCCAGCGGCGAAAGGAACGCGGCCGGGATGTACAGAATGCGCATCGTGGTGAGATAGCTGAGATCATATGCCACGGCGTAGGTCTGAACCTCAGAGAGCTTTCCGACCAGACCGGCAAAGTCGATGCCGCCGCGGTTCAGCGCGCCGAACACCGTCGTCGCCGCCGCTTCCGCGCCCGCGTAGTCCACGCCCACCATGCCCGCGAGCAGGCGGGTCAGCCACGCGACGGGGAAGAACACGATGCGGGTCACCGCGCCGAGCACGGTTTCGCCCACCGCGTTCGGGTCGGCCAGCAGCAGGTTCACCACCGCCAGCGCCGCCAGCGGAAGCGCGGTAATCAGGAACGCCTTCACCGCGTTCACAGGCGCGTACACCTGCTTTTTCATGCGATCATCGGCCTGCTTGCCCTCGGCTTCAAGGCGTTGAATCGTCGCCGTCATCGTGCAGGCGCGCTCGCCGCGATCCGCGCCGTCGGCGTACTGCATCACAAGAAACGCGAAATACACGGCCGCGCCGAGCAGGCAGCCGAGCCACGCGGAGCCCACAAACGCCACAAGCGCGACCAGAAGCGCCGCCGTCAGGTGAACTACGATGTTTTTCTTGACCATTCCCCACGTATTGTTCATACTGTTCCTCCGATCGTTTCCTCGTTATGCAAACCGCCGCGCCACGCGCTGCGAAAAGCCCAACATGATCTCGTACGGGATTGTCTCCGCCAGCCGCGCCAGTTCGTCCGGCGTAATCCGTTCGCCGCCCTGCGCGCCCAGCAGAACCACTTCGCTCTCCGGCGTGATCTCGCCCGCGTCCGTCACGTCCGCCATCATCATGTCCATGCAGATGTTGCCAATCACCGGCGCGCGGCGGCCGTTCACGAGCACGTCCGCCCGCCCGCTCAGGATGCGCGGATAGCCGTCGCCATAGCCGCAGGGAATCGTCATCACCCGCGTGCGCCGCGCCGCGCGAAACGCGCGCGAATAGCCGACGGTCTCCCCCGCCTCGATTTCGCACACGCGCAGGGGATGCGTTCGAAGCGTCTGCGCCGGGCGCACCGCGCCGTCCAGCGCCTTCACGCCGGTTCCATACAGCGCAATGCCAAGCCGCACCATGTCCAGCTGATACGCCTCGTCCAGCATCGCCGTGCTCGCCGCCGCGTGCCGTACGGGCGCAAACCCCGCCGCACGCACGGCCGCGCACGCCGCTTCAAAGCGCTCAAACTGCGCCCGCGTGAACGCCGCGTCGCCGTCGGCAAAGCAGAAATGCGTGAACATACCGCTCATATGTACGTGCGGCGCATGCTCCCACGCCTTCAGAAGCGCGTCCAGCTCGCCCGCGCCGCGCACGCCCAGCCGCGTCATGCCGGTGTCGACCTTCAGCTGCGCCTTCGCCTGCCTGCCCTGCCGGGCAGCCGCCCGTTCCAGCATGGCAAGGCCGCTCGCGTCGTCCACCGCCTGCGCCAGCGCAAGGGCCACGCTTTCCTCCGCGCCGTCCGCGTCGGTCAGCCCCAGCACGAGGATCTCGCCCTTCACGCCGGCTTCCCGCAGCGCGCGCCCTTCCTCGGGCGTGGCCACGGCGAACGCGTCCGCAAGGCGCTCGCTTTCCAGCGCCCGCGAAAGCTCGGCGGCTCCGTGCCCGTAGGCGTCCGCCTTTACAACCGCGCAGATTTTCACATTCTCCGGCACGCGCCCGCGAACCGCTCGCGCGTTTTCAAGCAGGGCTTTCATGGAGATGACCAGTTCCAATCGCTTCAAAGCGCCTCGACCTCGTCCTTGCTCAGCGTCTTCACGCCCTTTTCCTCGCACAGACGCTCCGCCCGGCCGATGTCGGACAGACGGAAGATAATCAGCGCGTTATACCCGGAATTGCGCACAAAGGAATACAGGTATTCCACCGAAATATCCTCGTGCTCCATCATCCTGAGCACCTCGGCCAGACCGTTGGGACGGTCGGGCACACAGACCACCAGCACCTCGGTGATGCGCACGGTGTAGCCCGCGGCGCGCAGAATGCGCACGCCCTCCTCGGCGTTGGACACGATCAGGCGGCAGATGCCGAAATTGTCCGTCTCCGCAATGGACAGCGCCAGCATGTTGATGCCGCTGCCGCCCAGCAGCTGCGCCATCGCCGCAAGGCTGCCCTTTCGGTTCTCCAAAAACACGGATAGCTGTTTGACTCGCACGGGTAACTCCGCCTCCTTCACAGATTTCTCTTATCAATCACGCGTTTGGCCTTGCCCTCGAACCTCGGAATCGTGCCCGGGCCGACCAGCGTAATCAGCGCCTTGATGCCTGCGACCGACTTGATGCGCTCGCCAATGATTCGCTTGATTTCTTCCAGCTTGCCCAGCGAGTCGGCGAACATGTCGTCGGTTACCTCCACCTGAATTTCCAGCGAATCGGTGGCGTTCTGCCGGTCGACGACCAGCAGATAGTGCGGCGCTACGCCCTGCACGCCCACCAGCACGCTTTCAATCTGGCTGGGAAACACGTTTACGCCGCGAATGACCAGCATATCGTCGGTGCGTCCCATCAGCCGCTCCATGCGAACCAGCGTGCGCCCGCACGCGCACTTCTCGTCGTGCAGACGGCAGATGTCGTGCGTGCGATAGCGGATCATCGGCATGCCTTCCTTGGTGATGGTGGTAAACACCAGCTCGCCCTTCTCGCCATACGGCAGCGCCTTGCCCGTCAGGGGATTGATGATCTCCGGAATCACGTGATCCTCGTTCACGTGCATGCCATGCTTTTCCATGCACTCAAAGCTCACGCCCGGGCCCGCGATTTCGGTAAGCCCGTAAATGTCCAGCGCGTCCAGACCCAGCAGCCGCTCGATCTCGCCGCGCATTTCCTCCGTCCACGGCTCGGCGCCGAAGCAGCCGGCCTTCAGCTTCAGCTGCGAACGGTCAATGCGCATCTTTTCCAGCGTTTCGCCCAGATACAGCGCGTAGCTCGGCGTGCAGCACAGATGCGTCGTGCCCAGCTCCAGCATCATCATGATCTGGCGCTGCGTGTTGCCGCTGGACATCGGCACCGTCATTGCGCCGATGCGGCCCGCGCCCTGATGCGCGCCCAGACCGCCGGTGAACAGGCCGTAGCCGTAGCACACCTGCACGATGCTGTTCTCGTCCGCTCCGGCGGCGGTCAGCGTGCGCGCCATCATTTCCGTCCACGCGTCGATGTCGTTCTGCGTGTAGCCGGATACGATGGGCTTGCCGGTCGTGCCGCTGGAGCCCTGAATGCGCACAATGTCCTTTTTCGGCGCGGCGAACAGTCCGTAGGGGAACGTGTCGCGCAGATCCGTCTTTTCCATAAACGGCAGGTACTGAAGATCGTCGACGGTGCGGATATCCGCGGGCTTTACGCCCTTCTCGTCCATGCGCTCGCGATAGAGCGGCACGTTTTCATATTCCCGCTTCACCACGGCGCGCAGCCGCTCGCCCTGAAGCGCCCGAAGCCTTTCCCGGTCCATACATTCGACGTCGGAATTCCAGATTTTAGTCCTCATATCGTATTGCCCTTCCGATGAAAATAAGTAGCAGGCACCATTATCGATTTATTATAGCAAACAAAAGAGTCAAAAAGCAATACTTCACGTTGAAAATATGCAAATCAGGGAGGTTTTCCTGCATGTTTACCATTTTTATCCGGGCAATTCTGCTCTATATTCTGATGATCCTCGCCACCCGGTTCATGGGCAAGCGGCAGATGGGGCAATTTCAGCCCTACGAATTCGCGATGGCGCTGCTGGTGGCCAACCTGCTGGCAACGCCGATGGCCGACGTTAGCACCCCGCTTCTGCACGGCGTGATCCCCATCGCGGCGCTGCTGGCCGTGCACGGAATCATCGCGCTCGTGTGCATGAAGTCGGACGCCGCGCGGGCGTTCATCTCCGGAAAGCCCTCGATCGTCGTGTCCAAGGGCGTGATCAATCAGGCGGAAATGGAGCGGCTGTGCCTTACGCTGTCCGACCTGCTGGAGGGCTTCCGGCAGGCGGGCATTTCCGACCCTGCGGACGTCGGCTTCGCGGTCATGGAGGCCAACGGCACCATCACCGCCTTCCCGCGCTCCTCCATGCGCCCGCCCACGACGAAGGAAATAGGCGTCGACGCGGGCTACGAGGGCGTGCCGATGGCGCTGGTGATGGACGGGCACATCCAAAAGAGCAATCTGAGAAGCGCGCATCTGGACGAAGCGTGGCTGCGCGCGGCGCTGGCCGCCCACGGCTACGCGCCGGACAACATCTTTCTCGCCACGCTGGATACGCAGGGTATCCTGACCGTGCAGGTGAAAAACGGCGGCATTTTCCAGACGGAAGCGCTGGACGCGAGCGAGGTGGCGTGGTAATGAAGCAGAGACTCGTGATTGTCATCCTCATGACGGCGTTTTCGCTGGCGCTGTGCCTGTTTTCGCTGTTCTACGTGCGCAGCTCCATGGCCGCGCTGGCTGAGCTTCGCCTGACCCTGGAAGAACAGGCGGACGCAGGACAGACGGACGAAGCGCAGGCGACCATCGCGCGGATGCTCAACGAGATTCAGGCGCACGGGCGCTGGCTTGAAGTTCTCGCGCCGCACGACGACCTGCACGAAATGCGCATGCAGCTCACCGAAGCGGGAACCTGCCTGTCCATCGGCGACGACGACGGCTACCGCGAATCCATCCGCCTGTTCAACGAACTGCTCGACCACCTGAAAACCCACGAGGAGCCCAGCCTGTCAAACATTCTCTGAGAACGCCCGCTCCGGGTATCCGTCGATTTTCCCGTCCGGATGCCCGGAGCCGGTCTCCGTTCAGCCCATTTCCGACGCAATCTCCATCAGCCGGTTATATTTCGCCACCCGCTCGCCGCGCACGGGCGCGCCGGCCTTTAATCCCTCCGCGCGCACGGCGACGGCGAGGTCGGTGATGAAATCGTCCGTCGTTTCGCCGCGCTCGGACGATTCCGGCCTTCAGCGATCTTCCAAAGCAATCTCCATCAGCCGGTTATATTTCGCCACCCGCTCGCCGCGCACGGGCGCGC